>Ga0102593_1000207_pt1 | contig 142303 bp, 153 predicted proteins | sample AraplaCol_mMS_r2_2_FD_76862 | JGI IMG/M metagenome (GOLD analysis project Ga0102593, IMG submission 76862) | Arabidopsis root microbial communities from North Carolina, USA - plate scrape MF_Col_mMS_r2 (SPADES assembly) (version 2) | ecosystem: Host-associated > Plants > Roots > Endosphere...
AAAAAAAAAAAAAAAAAAAAAAAAAAAAAAAAAAAAAAAAAAAAAAACCTAAGCTCGGCTACATAGACATGGCTCAAAGATCATCGTCTGAATGCATTGCACAGGGCTCGTCAGTTGTTCCCATGAAGTTGAGAATTCCATTGGGTGCACAATAGCGACTGGGTATTCTGTCTTTTTGACCACAATGATGAATTTCCAAGGTTCATTGCTTTTCAATACCCCCAGGCAACATCTGTTCATGTCATTCAGTAGGTCAGGGTTATGACCTCCTCCAGTAGATATCTGCTACGAGAGTTGCAAGTAGCTCGCAACGTTTATAAATAGAGCAACTCGCTCTTCCCCAAAAATAATGACGTGTATTCTTGCAAAAAGTAGTTCATGAGTTGAGTTGAGAGTTTATCATGAATCAATGTGCGAAGAGAAGTTCGAATAGGTTGAACAAGATAAGACATGATGAGGATAGAGAAAGAAGAATTCTGGAAGTAGGCAATGGCGAAATAAAGGGAAAAATTGGAAGTAACATTGCATCTTCCATGAAATGGATTAGAGAATAATTGAAACATGCCATTGGAAATTGATACAATTGTCTAATATTATCGAAGCAGTTACGACTGGGAATGAAGTCATTAGTACTGCAAGGTAGTACAATTTAAACACCCTCATCAATGCGCTGGCACCCTATCAAGGATGTTAAATGGTAGAAGCTAGTACTATATAGATAGAAAGGTTTGATATATTATCAGCTTCTAATCTAAATCTAACTCTAGTCTAGTCGTATTTTCAAGATCCCCTGCTCTATAGGTACCATTCTATACGCGTGACATAGCCCTCCTCAATAATCATCTCTTTCATAGCCGTGGTGACCAGTAAACGCAATTAACTATCAGCCACATCCATGTTTATCATTTCTAACAGGTAGTTAGTGTGTTCATTGAATGAAATTATCACGCTGATGCAGAGCAGTAGTGGAAGTCGGTGAAACTCAGTCGAAGCTCAGAGTTTTTAGCTCAAAGACGGTCCACTATGCAGATAAAAGTGTATAAAGTACAAACTCCAATCCAGATAAATAGATGACAATTGTATTCAATAAAGTGGAAACTAGTAGAATTTAAAATACTACAATGCATTTACAAAGGAATTGTACTAAAATCATATTTACATTGCATGACTGGCTACTGCAATGTTATCGCAAGGAGCAAGCAAGGACTGGAACGAACCCCTGAGATCCACAATGCATGAGGATCCACACGGTAGAGTTCTTCATCTTACTCAATTTTGGGCAAACGTACCAGTATGTACTCGGCAGTCCGTACGGAGTACAGGAAACCGAAAAGAAAGAGACAGACAAAGCTATGTCAAGGAAGAAAAAATGCTTTTAACCCTATGTATAACACCAAAATAACAGATACAAATATCGGATACATCCAGCTATGTTCTAGATCTTCTGCAACAGAATCTTTGCTCCACTGGCAGCTGGACCTTTACCATCCTTGCCCGACGCAGAAGCCTGTTCCAGCGCTTTCTTGTTCTTCTTAAGAATCTTGAGTAATTCGCTCTTCTTCTCGAAATCGTCTGACTCGGTCATCGCTACGATGACGAATGTATTGGACCCTGTCGCCCAATCCATAACCTCATCCTTGATCTGCTCATATAGCAGCCCGTGGAAGTTCAGAGCGGGCTCGACCTTCTCCACTGTCTTTGTGGCCGGGTTGAACCGCCCACCTTGCACGAGCGCCTTGAGTGTCCGACCCACTGCCGCTGAGTCGCGAGTCTCGGACTTGCTCTTTGCAGCCTCGGCTACGGCTGTCAGAGCGGCGGTCTTATCGCCATCAGCCTCGAAAAGAACCTCAGAGATGAACTGGCAGCCAAAAGTGCTGTCCAGAAGAGTCTCGGCGCGGGCAGCGATGAATGCAAGGAGAGTTGGAGAGGCGGCCTTGGCCAATTCTTGTTGACGCACAGCTGGGTCCTTCTTGGAGGTCTCTTTTCGGACCTCACGCACCTCTTGCAGAATCTCCTGGTCCAGCTCGGGGAGGAGCCACTTCACACGGTCACCGGCGAAGGGGTACAGCACAGGGATACGGGCTGTCAAGTCAGTCACTTGGTAGATCAATTCATCGTTGCGGGCATCCTCGGCATCATTTTGGTTGAGCAGCTCGGGGAAAATTGACTTGCTGCTCAGCTTGGTGTCGTCAATGACCTCGTAGGCGGAGAGCAGAACCATGTGACCATGAAGATCACCTGCCATCACCTTGACAGTATCTCTGTAGAACCGAAGGAGTAACTTGCGATCCTTGGCATTGGCGTAGGCAAAAGCCAGAGACATCAGACGAGAACCGGATTGGGTGAAAGCCAAGTTCTTCACCAAGTCACCTTCCTCATCACTCTTCAACAACTCGAGGAACTCATTCGCCTCATTACTACCGGGCTTCGTGCTAAGGAAATATTGCAACATGGCGTCGTGAAGCATCGTGAATCCAGTCGTCTTCTTCTGAACCAACTGATTGATCAACTCGTGGAGGAAGTGCATAATAGGCGCGCGTTTCTCGGGGTGAGCGGCCAGAATCTTGGGAAGATCGGCCGTGAGTTCATTGTCATCCTTGAACAGAACAAACTCAGGTCCATACCACTCTCGAAGAAGACGAGTTTTCTGCTCCTTCGAAGCAACGGTTCGATAGATATCATCAAGAATCCAAGATCCCTCAGGATGACGAATCAGACGCTTAACATGACCATAGAACTCAGGAATAATCAAATCGCGAGTCTCCGAGTCACCATGAACAATCAATTTTCCAACAAGGAACTTGGCGTAGCGGCTTTGCGCCAGTTCTCTGTAGTTACCCTTCAACTCCTGTGCAATTCCCTTGCGCTGCTCGAGGTTTCCGTATTTCAGGGCGGTTTGAATAACACGGACAGAGTCGTGCTTGAAAACGAAGTCTCGAACTCGGCCGGTGATAATCTCGAACAATTCCTTGATAAGTTTCTTGCGTTGCTCGAGAGGAACGTGGGACTTGCGGCGCAGTTGTTCCCACAGCTTCTTTGAGCGGGCGATCATATCGGCGTTGGGTTTGGCGGCCTTGCGCTCCTGCTGGAGAGCCTTTTGTTTGGCGTGGGACTCACGAGAGGCATTGCCTGTGAAGGAAAATTGTTAGTAAAAGCAGACCCCATAGATGTGTGAACCAGACATACTCTTCGCTTGAATCTCCTTAGGAGATTTCTTCTCAGACTCATCGCTGTTCTCCTCGCTATCCTCCTCCTCAACGTCGTCCATTTCAACATCATTTGCCGGGGAATCATCAAGCGCATCGAGGTCGTCTCCAGAATCCGAAACATCGTCAATATCAAAGTCGTCCTCCTCCTCAGACTCCTCTACCTTCTTCTTGGAAGGTTTTTGATCCTTCTTCGAAGAGTTCTTGTCTTTCTTGGAAAAATCAGACTTTTTGGCTGGTGCATCAGACTTGGACTTTTTCACGGCGGAGCCCAGCTTGGTCTTGCTCCGCTTTCCATTGCGGTCCTCAGCGGAATCGACGGAGCGTTTCACTCCAGCCATGATTGTTGAATGGTGCGGCGACTGGAAATATCGTCACTGCAGTGGAAAAAAAGAAGAAATGGTGGAGTTGCGAGCTGGTGATACTCGCGGTGCTGGAGGATAATTTTTTTGGTTGCCGGGCGGAGGAAGTTTTTTTGCCGTCCATTTTGTTTGCACTGTTTGCAGTGATAAGGTGAAGGGCAGTAAAACCAGACCAGCAGATTGTATATTGCGAGAATACAACCAGTATAACGTCTTCAAATCAATATCGAGAAGTATAATGTGGTAAAAGTCTTTAGATTATGCTACATTAATGTACTGGTCCACTGAAATGATTGTGTAGATTATGAAGATGCAACAACATCTATGGACAGCTGGACGATCTCGTGTATGATCAGTCCATGCATGACAAGCATAAAGATTAAAATAAACAAAAAAATATACAGGAAGATAAATAAAACAGATGTGCGTAAGTCTTCCATTATACAGGAAGCTGTATCCGGACCAGTGAATGCAATAATCAGATAGAGTATCACACGGATAGATCAACCATCCGATATCTCATAAACCATAACGCCACCCATACATAATTCAGAATTGGAATCATGTAAGAATTCATGTAATTAACTCAATCCGTAATTTCTGTTGTCGAAGTTGGCGCCAGGCCAGACTTCATCGCCCCCAGTTCCGATCCACCCCCACTCTGCCCGCGCTTTCGGCCGGGGATGTGGAAGCCAAAGGATGTGGAGGACTTGGAGGGACTCTGGGAGTCAGAATCACCGAATCGAGCGAAAATACCTTTCTTTTTCGGTTTCGCCTCGGTCTCGTCGGCTAGGCCTACTTCCTCGAAATTCTCCTCTTCTGTTGGTGGGGGTTTGTCGAAGCTGGTGGAGCGCATAGCGGGGGATGTTATGCGGGAGAAGCGGGAGTCAAGGGAGGTGCGTGATGGGGCAGCATCGGGGTGGTGAATTGGAGAGCGGGCAGAGATATCCTGAGGGAGAAGTGTCAGCAAAATTAGATTGGTCTGATTTGATGCGACGAGTGGGTGGGACCATACGAAAGAACGGCGGTAAGAGTCGAATGATTCGCGGGATATTGAGAAAGGCTCATTCTCATCGACTAGGTCACGGTGGTTATTGGAAGATCGCGATGAGCCTGGGTATCTGTGCCAGAAACTTTGTTTCTCTGGCGGCGAGGGCTGTGGAGAAGAGAGCGTTGTTAGTCCCCGGTTCAATCGGATGCAAGTATAGAAAGAAGATGGAAGGCCGCACAGGAAGATACACGCCGCTGTCATTCACAACTTAGAAAGAAGTCAGCACTCAGAATCTCTCATGGTATCACAGGCTTGCAGTAGTTTGACTACTACATAGGTCGACTCACCGCTTAATTTGTATTCATTGGGCTCGCTGTCGCAACTCCGGCGCATGGGGATCGAGCCGGGACGTGGATGGGGTGAAAGGTGATTCTCGTCAAAACCATCAGCGGCAACGCCATTAGGTTGAGGCTTTCGTCCGAGTAAATTGCGAAATGGAGGCATGGTGTGTAGAAAAAGGTGAAGAAGTGAAGTTTCAAAAGGGTCGCATCAATTGGAGTCGACGAAAATGGGGGGTTGCTCCACCTCGGCACTACGTCACACCCATGGTTCATCAGCCAATTCGAAGTATAAAATTGTACGCCACGGATTATCTATGGCTGGCCTTATACACTGTTTGGTTCATGGCTAAGTTCCTGGATCCACTTGATTGGTGCCCAGAATTGAGATAACTGGTTATGAGAGGACTTATTGTCAATGGGGCAGTGTCTAGGAAGAGGACTGTGCGGCACTAGAGTTGAGTACCTCGCACATACATAGTTATCATGTATCGTTTAGTAACAACATACATCATACAGCGCCATGGAATTAGTTTGAAACTACTCTTATTTCTGCCGTTCTCTCCGCGGTTCTTTCTACCATCCCAAAGCCTTCGCAGAATTAGACACCCGAGTCATTGGGTTGCTTTACGATATTCCACTTGTGAGCACTAAATTTCCATTCCTGGCAATTTTCTTCCAAGGCCGCCAAGTTAGTTATAGAAGGGATCGATTCAGGATGCTCGATAAACTGAAGATCAAATCCCATTTCCGTGTTCCAGCCTAGGTGACAATGGAAAAGCCAGACACCCGGGTTGCCGACCTTCCATGCGAGAAGGAGATGACCAGAAGTCAGTATGGCGGAGTCTCGACGTGGAGGATTTAACGTGGAGACAGTTCCATTCCATGGAGAAGTGACTTCAGACAATATATAGAAGTCATGAGCATGAAGATGCATAGGATGAATAGCCGGGGACCCATTAGAACTAGTCGAAGGCTGTTGGGCATTGTTGAGTAGTAAATAGAACCATTCAACATTGCTTGGTAAGATAACCGCATTGCTGGAATTGGTAGCTTTCCCTTGGATGATACTTTTTAATGTGGGCTCTTCCCAGTCCACAAACAGAGTCTCATTGTTGACTCGCCATTGCATGATCGCTTGCGTATTCCTTTTGAAAAAATTTGCGTCGAAGAGTTTGGAGGCATATATGCCGTTTGGCTTGAGCTCTCCAAACTGGGTGGCATTTTCGAGAGTGGGCCATGGCCATGGAACTTCTTTGACGAGGTATGGTGATATGTCACTCTGCTTTTCGTCTACGCACTGTTTGTCATTTGTAAAATCTGCTCTATCTAACGGTTTTTGACCGGTATTGTTTCCGTAGTATAGAACGCCTCTGATATGTTCGGAGTTGTAAATGTCTCCGCAGAGGTCCAAAGGATGCGCATGAATTTAGAATGGTCCAGGGTCGTTCGAATTTGTCTCAAGTATGATATCATATCGTTGCCCTTCAAGCTGTCAGTAATTTTCACTGCACTGCGATCTCATGATGCGAAACGTCTTGAACTCGGAACATGCAGGAACTTGAAGAGACTTACCCATTGCAATATGTATATCAGTCGCTGTGTATGGTACTATATGTCTGCCGCAATGATAGTAATGTTGTGACCGTCAATGAAGAATTGAAAGTTGGTGTCAATGGCGCCATCCACTACGCGCAGGCGATATTTCTTATTACGCTCAACAGTCATGTTGAATTAGGCACCAACAATCTCCGATATAACCGTGGGGCTACTCATAGCTGAATTCACGGTACTTGTCGGTACTAATTCATTACCAATAAATTATTCTTAATTGGGCCACTGTGAATTACCTGCCCTCCCTGCGTCGATCTCCAAGTCAAGTTCCAGGTATTTGTCCCGTTAATAAGACCATTTGCCGACACCTGCGGTCCAGTAGCTGATATCGTCTCATAAAATTGCTCAGTGGATTGATGTGGCCAGTCATTCAAGAAGAGAACTCCTCTATCCTCATCATAATTGGCAGTGGATGGACCATTGACGACTATCCCTCCGAAAACACCATTTCATGCCTGAGTCTCAATATGTGAGTGATACCAGGCTGTCCCATGCTGAGTAGCTCGCCATCGATAAGTGAAGGTACTTTCCGGGGAAATCGGACATTGTGTTAATGATGGGACTCCGTCATTTTCATTGGTATTCCTCTGATTGATACCGTGCCAATGGAAAGATAGTGGGGAAGCAGGATGGTATTCACCCCGGATCTCGTCGAGTACCTCGGTAAGATTGCTATACACATTGATAACAACCTCGTCGCCCCAGTCTGCAAAGATAGTCGGGCCAGGTATTTGACCATTCACTGTAACAAACTCGTATATAACCATCCGGGCCGACTCCCCAGGTTGCATTGATGGAAAAGTCATAAAAACGAGTGACTCCAGTGTAAGGAAGAAAGGTCTCAGGATCTGTGCAGATATCGCACTGGCACCAAAGACCTCGATCGCTTGCAGAATTACCAGGGCATGGTATTTGAGGGTTATATCCACAATGACTATAAGGGACGCTGGGCGCCGCTCCCTGGTTCGGACAGCGGCGGGTTAGTAATGTATCGAGGGCAGAGGCAGCATTCAGAATAAAAATGCAGACAAGAAGTTCAGCTACTCGTATATTACGCATGATTGAAATTTCCTTGGGAATAACTTGAACGTCCCCCAGAATCTATGTTTGATTTCTGCGGGTTCCGATAGAAGATTGGGTATTGTCCTGGCTGTGGTTTCCGGTGAGTTTCAGATAGTTCAGGTATTTAAAGTTGATCTGGTTCGCCATGGCCATCGAACTATATGCTTGAACAAGCGTTCTCTGAAATTCTTTCCTGGTCGACCATTTTCTCATGAGTACAGTGGCAAGACTTGGCAGCTATTTGACTAAGTAGTCAAATTTGAAATAATATACAACTGTCATTAAATGTGAGACAAATTAAGCTCAGAAGCGGGATATAGAGGCCGCTGGATGTTTATCAATATTGGTTCAGGATTTTACAAAACTCTTCACGGTTTACTTTTTTTTCTCTGTTCTATTCCCTACGGATCCACCCCCCCCCCGAATTCATTCATTTTTTTCTGTAGGACGATGGCTACTGGCTAGTTGTGGAGTCATTTAGAACGCTTTCATGAACTGAGACATCTGTTGAACATGTGTTGGATCACAATGCAATACATCCGGTTATTCTAGACTCTTTACCTAGTGCTGCCAGCAAGGGTAGATGTAGTATGACTCTTTCTATCACTTACTACTACCAATGCAGTGATTTCATTTCTCATACTTCAAGTACTAATCACTACTAGTACTTGATCTTGAAGATGGCCAATCAATCAATTATAGTATCGTACCAAGCAAGTAGCATATGGTATTTCAGGTAGGTATGCAAGGAAACCTGTCTTATGATATCGGGCAACAAGCTGGGTCCCTTCACTTACATCATCCAAGAACTAGTCTCACAGATTCAGTCGTGCAACATACTCAGGAATTCGGGATTGTTGGGTTGATTCCGAGCTCGGCCTAAATAAACGGAATCTCTGAACTAATTATTCCAAGAAAATGCGTAGAATGTAGCATTAGACGTATAGTTCTCCAGCACCTTCCAAAGCTGTGGGTTATCTTTTAGTCACATCATATTCGCGGCATTTTAAATGACACCATATATGATTATTTCTATCAGTATACTAGTTAGTTGGAAGGATAGAAGAAATCCTCCCTATGAGTGCTTCAGAATTTGGGCACTGACATATAATTCAGTCACTTGGGGAAATCTAGCATCCCATTAATCGAACATTACCAGTGGTAATTTATCACCACAGACGAAATGCACCTTGCCAGTTCACCAACAATAGCTTCCTTAATTCTCTCTCAGCCAACAAATCTATTACATCCCCATGACACACCTGCATCTGCTTCATTTAAATATCCAATTCCCACCGAAATTGGACCTGCCGAGATTGCAGGCATCAATGCCTTGACGGCCACCGTTGCCGTTCCAGCTAATGGGCTTTACACGGCTTTACCCCTGGACCCTACAGTAACGTTCACAGCAGCTACACTCTTGGAATCGGGAAGAATAAGTGAGTCTACGATATTGGGTGTTGAGGTCTCTATATCGCTCCCGATAGCTCTCGGCCAAACCCAAACACCTCCACCTGCAATGGCGTTGACCATGAACTCCTCAGCACCGAGTCAAACTGTCCTGCCTGGCCTAGGATTTGTTAAAGGAAGTATAGCCTGCACCACGATGGTATAATGAAAAGAACGCTGTTCACGTTCATTGTGCATGCAATTCCTGAAATTTTAGATGTGTTCATTGTCTCATGGAAGACTGCGCATCTTGAAGACCAGGGTTCAGAATTCTCGAAATTTTGTTGATGATAGTCTTTGCATTCTGTGATATAGGTTTGATCAATACGAGACTATTCTTTCATTGCATTTGGAAGACCATGTTGAGATTTAGTGATGTATACTGTAGACAAAGGTGAAATTGTTCACTTGCTTCCCGGCTGGGTAAAAAAAAAGGACATGCAGATATGCTCATACAGGCACATACACCGACTAAGTCGCGACTATGAGGAGGCACCCAAATTAGGTTGATGCTATACAGAGTGACTTCCTTCGAGATTGAGATATTGTCTCCCTTATTTTAACTGTCAATGGAGGAGTGTGCGGACTGCCCGACCCTTCATGGCGAAATGATCTCAGTCAGTGGGGTTTGATCAAGGAATTCTCACCAATTGAGGTTCCGAAAAACTCGAAATCTCAAGTTAAAATGAGTTATGACATATCGTATCTTTCATAACTAAAGAATGATAAACAATTTCTACTAAAAAACAGCGAAAGGGAGGTTATACTCCGTCTTGGCACGCTAAGCCAAATCAGGAGTAAAGTGGACAACGCGTCGCGCCGATTTTCTTGCGCCCTTGACAGCTTCGACTTGTCAAAACACCACACACTCTCACAATGGCAGACGATACGGGCCGTTCAAGCGAGCCCGAAGTTGAGGAACGTCCTACAGCTCGCCAACGTGCCCAAAAATGGATGACGAAGGGGGCTTTGGTCCGTGAAGATTCCGATGATGAACTCGGCGATGAAGACTACCCCTGGGACTGGATTTTTGACGCGGAGCCTGAACTGGAAGGCGAGGCTGAGGCAGACAATGGAACTACGCCAAAATCTAGAAGGAGAAGATCATCGCGCCCGGCTAGGAAAAAGCGTACAATCATCGGGGCGAAAATGGGAGGCTTCGAATGTCGATTGGGACAGGTGGTGCTGCTGAAGTCACCCGAAGCAGGAAAGGATTGGATTGGAATCATTACGGAATTTGTCGAAGAGGACGATGATGAGAATGAAGGGGAAATCCTAAAGTCTGCCAATATCATGTGGTTCGCAGGCCCGGATGAGTTTCTGTCGACGAGAAACAAGCGCAGAACCGATGCGCTACCGAACGAACAATACCTGACGGCCGATTTCAATCTGAACCCTCTCACTTCGATCAATGGAAGGGCAACTGTCATGTCCAAGCAAGCTTTCTTCGAGAAATACCCCAATGGAGCCCCTCCCAAGAACAAGGCCGAGCTCAACGAATACAATAAATGCATCGTGTGTCGTCGAGGTGTCAATCAAGTTCAAGGTCGATATACAGAGGAATTTGTCTGGGAGGAGGTATATGATGAAAACAATATCCTCAAACTTATTAGTCTCGTTAAGGACGGACTCAAAGCTGCTCGAAAGCGCAAGACGGCCGACAGCGAGGTGAGTAATGCTCGGGTTGGCATGGCTGCAAACTGCACGCTAACATCATTGTTTCGTCGCAGTATACTGAGTCTAAGGAGGAGAAGGCAGTCCCTACTACCCCTCGAAAGAGACAAAGATTGGCCCCTGGTGGAACTCCGCAATCGCAGCGTAAGAAGGCGCTTACAACCCCGACTCATAAAAGGTAAATAGGTTTGACATGTATGTTTGAGAGGATGCACACTAACACATATTCATAGAATTGTAGTTAAGAAGCCTTTGGAATTCACACCACTGGGCACTCGCGTCCTCTCGCCTACTCACTTTGCTTCGCCATATCGCCAAGCGCGTACATTACTCCATGTCTCTACAGTTCCAGATTCCCTTCCATGCCGGAAGACTGAATTCAACACAGTGTATAACCATCTGAGCGCGGCAATCATGGAGGGTACCGGCGCTTGTATTTATATTTCCGGCACGCCAGGTACAGGAAAGACCGCCACTGTTCGAGAAGTCGTCGCGCAGCTCAACGGAGCAGTTCTTGCTGAAGAGATGGACGACTTCATTTTCGTCGAGATCAACGGAATGAAGCTGACTGACCCTCATCAGTCTTACTCTCTGTTATGGGAGGCATTGAAAGGTGATCGAGTATCACCTTCTCATGCATTGGAGCTCCTGGAGACCGAATTCTCCCACCCTTCTCCGCGAAGAGTATCCTGCGTCGTCCTCATGGACGAGCTGGACCAGCTTGTAACCAAAAACCAATCCGTCATGTACAACTTCTTCAACTGGCCAGCCCTCCGACACTCGCGATTGATCGTCTTAGCAGTCGCAAATACCATGGACCTTCCGGAGCGAACACTGAGTAACAAAATCTCCAGTCGTCTCGGTTTAACCCGCATCACGTTTCCTGGTTATCGCCACACGGACTTGATGGAGATTATTAGCACGCGTCTCGCAAGTGTCCCGGGCAACATTGTCGACCCAGATGCCATTCAATTTGCAAGCCGTAAAGTCGCTGCCGTCAGCGGTGACGCTCGGCGAGCTTTAGATATCTGCCGTCGCGCAGTAGAAATTGCCGAGCAAGACGCTGAAGAACATTCCAATAAAACTGGAGCAACAAATGGCGATGCAGATTCTCCACCTGCGACGCCTAGCAAGACACCTGCTCGACAAAAGGCACTCGCAGACAAGAATACTACTGACGCGGTAGGCTCTACTGCTTCAAAACCAGCAACGAAAAAGGGACAACCAGGTCACGTCACAATCGCAACCATCAAACAAGCCATTCAAGAAGCAACATCCACACCCCTCCAACAGTCTTTGCGTGCTCTCCCGCTTTCCGGAAAACTTTTCCTCGCTGCTTTATTAGCGCGCGTTCACCGCACCGGCATCACTGAGTCAACATTCGGAGATATCTTAGATGAAGCACGGCGTATCGCTGATGCTGCCGTTGCTGTGGCTGGTGCTGCTGGCGCTGGTGTGAAGGATTTCCTTCTGGGTGGAGGCGCCGGGGCGCGAGTGCGCGCTCTAGGCTTTGCGGCTATGGAGCTGATGAATTCGGGTGTTTTGGCGCTGGAGCAGGGCTCAACGAAGAGTCTACTTGGTGGCTCTACAATTCCTACGCGCGGCGATAGGAGCAGTAAGGTTCGTCTTCGCGTTGCAGCTGAAGATGTCCGGTCTGCGTTCCGAGAAGATGCTGAAGCAAAAGGCTTTGGTTTGGGGATTGAGCAGTGATTTTGCATGTACTTTGTATGAGTAGACATTCTGGGAGTTTGAGACATACTGTACCATTCGGCATGGTACTAGTAGCTTAATTGCATTGCATATGATACCCTTCAAAGGACCAACTCGAATTGCTTGAAATAATTACTAGTAAAAACTCCTAGTATAGGCCAATCCTAGCACACTTGTTGATAAACATGGTCTCATTTTTCAGTCTTCGTGACAACAATGGAATACCAGCACTCCGTAGCTTTTAAGCAGAGCCAAGATGCTTCTTCAAGAAGGGCAAGACTTGCTCAAGCGCACCCTTAACAGCATTAGGCTCATCATAAAGCATATAATGCGAGACACCCGGAAGAACAACAATATGCTTATCCTTCGAACCAGCCCGACCATGAATCTCCTGCGCATCACGATACGCACCAAAGCCACCAGGAATATCACCAACAACAGCCATAAAAGGCCTCTTCATCAAAACCTCAGCATGATTAAAAGCATCCCAAGCCATAGCAGCGCTATTAAACGAGAAAAGACCACTCGTAGCACCGCATGGTGCCTTACCACGATCAGTCTTGTAGTACTCCGTCGCCTCACGGATATCCGGATCAGAAGTCATTTTCTTCGCCTCTTCCACGGTAGAAGGCAAATAATTCATAACAAAACGTTCACCACCCTGCGCCTCAAGAGTTCGCTGCTTAGCCATTTTCTCCAGACCACCGACAGGGTCAAAACCACTGAATGATTCACGGGATAATCGGCCAAAATTCACGGGCGTGATACCAACGCAACATTTCAGACGGTAGTCCGTGATACTGGCGTTCAGGGCGTATCCGCCTCCACCACAAATACCAAGGACTCCAATTCTTTCGGCATCAATATACGGCAGTGTTTGCATGTAATCGACGACAAAGCGGAAGTCTGAGACGCGGAATTCGGGATTCTCGATGAAACGTGGTTGGCCGCCGGATGCGCCTTGGAAGGAGGCGTCGAAGGCGACAACTACGAAGCCTGCTTCGGCTAGGGCCTTGCCGTAGACATTTCCTGATGTTTGTTCTTTGCAGGAGCCGATTGGGTGTGCTGAGATCATGGCTGGGTATTTCCTTTTTTCGTCGAAGGAAGGTGGAAAGTGGATGTTCGCGGAGGTATCCCAAGCGACATTGGGGATTGTGATGGTTTTGATGGTTTCGGGCATTTTGAAGTTCAATTGATATGATATTTTCAAATGAGATGATTGGAATTGTGCTTTCCCTAGAGAGATTGGTGTGTTGGGTTGCCCTTTTATAGACTGCAGTTAGGGTTGTTATACTTCGATAGCACAGCGTGATGTCATCAGATCCCGAAGATTTTAGGACAGTCCGAAGAACTTCGGGTTTTGGACATTTTGGAGAATCACAAGCTACAATTGTGGTTTATAAACAAAATTAATGTCCCCTAAACTCCGAAGCTGACAGTTTAATTTATCTCCTTCAATTATAGATCTGAGCATGGATTTTGCGTTCATAATTTCTGAGGTGGAACGGATATACTGCCTACCTCCAGCCCTAATGATGTTACAGATAGAGTAGTCAAATGCTCCAACTTGAAATAATATCCCAATCAAAATAGATTCCTGCTCATAAATTTCTCTTACATGTTCTAAATAGGACATTTTAGTATTGAAAAGAGGTTCATCCTAATTTTGTTGACAGTTCTACTACGAGGGTGATACCCGGACTTACTCGTTTGACTTTATTGATATTATTGGGACAACCATATATAATCAATAATAATACTATTTACAATGCTAGTTGTTTGAATAGAAATAATTCATTGTGTGTCATTGACAGTCGCTTTTTCCTCGTAGTGTGTTCCTGCCTTTTCTCTCTAAAATGCGGTGCTTCTCTACTTCCAAGAAACAAGGTACACAAAAACAACACGTCAACACAAGAACATCAACCTTCTTGGAATGAACGCTCGAGCAATTAGTTGTAGATGGAGTGCCAATGACGAGTTCAACGAAATCGGTGGGTTTGTGAGAGCACTGCAGAGTGGAAGTCCCGACGTTCAGGGCATTGTACAGCCTTCTGAGCCAGTGAGTGCCACAATCGATATTCAATATTAGTTTGAGATTTTACCCTCTACAGCAGAATGCAAAGTCTATCTCAATGGAGACGAACGCACAAATCAAAGCTATCGGGAGCTGAAAACCCCATGGATCTCTGGAAACGGCCTTGATTCTTGGTTTGATATCGCCACGTTTGACGGCGCAGTTTCCCTGGCCAAGGTCAGACTTATGGCGGATCGCCCGAGGGATGAGCTAAAGAGAACAGAAGAACTCAGGACATGAGTTGGACTTCAGAGAAGCGATCGGCCAGATCGCTAGATATATGAAAGGCCTCGGAAGAGTTATATATTCAAACCCACTCCTCTACATGACAAGGGAAAAAATTAATTCAGAAAAGACAGAAGGAAATGACACACGAGTCAAATGGGCGTTTGGAAGAACAGGGATTCAGAGATACTTCGAAGAGACAGATTCACACACGAAGCATTAAGCCCCTGAATGGAAAAACCAGTGCCTCCTTGCCGGTATGGTGGAAGAAGCATGGAGTCCTGGGGCCTGTGCGACTTGGTTTCCGGAACGAAGCAACCGATATGGAACGAAAACGGACTTCGCTATACAATTCTGGAAAATCCAAAGTTTTTGAAAGGGGTTGGTAACTTTCCGCGAGCTATGAATGCGAGGCCTAGAAAAACTTGAAATGTGATGCCTGTTATTGCGAAAGATCTCCAACTGCAACGGTAGAAGTCGATCTACGATTTGAAGTATCTTTCCGAAGGCATTCTTTAACAGGACAGACCTACAAGAGCTTTGATTCTGAAGTGTTTTCAAATTATGGGGACACTATCAAGTTTGTGCAAATTTGACGATAGATTGCCATACAAACCATGGACGCATTACTGGACAGAATGTGTGAAAACAAAACTGCGGAATTTGTCCAAGTATATGATACAGTGGCTGGGTACTTGATAATGGCAGAACACAAATCTTGATTGTCAGACCGATGTGGTCCGGATTCTAAGGTCGATCAACTCAGATACGACAGTGAATATACTTTATGCGGTTTTCTGAATTTATCTTGAAAACCAATATACCAAAATGGAATGAATACGATGTTTTTCTTGAAATTCAAATTTATCTAGTCATATATATACGTCGAGAATTGCGAACTGATGGTACTAGAACCATGGTTCTGTGATCTGCGTTGCAAATATTATTGCAAAACTACAGTCTGTATACGGCTATAAATCCAATTTAATAAAAGACAGTATCTTCAAATTTCGTCAAGATATTCTGCTGAAGCTACCACAGTTCCCAATATCGAAACTTCTGTCTGGATCCGCAGATAACTAAATTCGTAACTATTTCATCAATTACAGAAATCGAATTTACGTACTTGGTTATAATCGAAGCGCGAATATTGTGGATTTGGTCGCATGGCGATATATACAAGATATAAAGATTATTGCAAAACTACTTTTTGCAAAAGAATATACAATAGTTTAAAATGGAAAAGTAACTTGGATACAAGATAGTGAATATATATAGCCAACTGTAGATCGATACAGTGGATATTCAACAATTTTTCTAGAATCTGTATTCAATCGGATCTGATATTCACCAATTTTTTCATAGTAATTTTGCTAGATCTGAGATTTATCTGTATCCAGCAACGAGACAATACACCAGTCAGTATAATTCACGATAAGACCACAATCAGATAGTAGAGAAAATCTCTGGATATAATCTTGATATCCCCAGCAGCAAGATAGAATACCAACCAAAACTAGACCGATCAATATCCGCCAATCTTCAAGGCAAGACGACATACATTCCGACTGGTCAAGTGTCCAAATCACCACCCAATCGACATCGATGAAACGTGAGACCGTCATTGAAAACCGAGAATGTTCATTTATCAGATGGCAGCCCGATGCTGTCTGATATCCTTCATTAGGGTCACACTTTTATATTGCTTTGAATGAATCATTTTCATTTTCAATCCGGTTCCTCTGTTTAGAAAACCGCTCGTTTTCGATATCTCTTTTAATATTTGTAGATACTTATCATTAAAATATTGCAGTAACCAAAGCAATCATTCTGGCGAAATAAAAATTCCACAGATCTGGAAACAGATCTATCTTGATAAGACGGTGGAATTTGCAATAGAAATCGAAATAGCGAAAGCCACAAACAGATATACTCGGCCACGACAGATACAAAGCCATCGATTATATACTTTTCTGGAGTACGTTACAAACATTCTTCGAATGAAAATGTTGATGTATATTTTAAATTATACGGCGACTGGTCGGATCTAGTCTCTTTCATTTTTTTTGAAGAGAGATATTGTTATCGTCGCAGGTCTCTAGTGGTTGAGTCATTTGCTCAAGGACAGAAATGACGGACAGCAATATATTTCGCTGTCGAGTGGGTGGTAAACACACTATTCATAGTCCGTAGCTTACGCTATCAGAATGAATCATTCTTCCCTCCCTTAGCCCCCTTTGTAGGCCACAGATTAGAGCACTGGTTGCTGTCGTAAGAACTGTTCTCTTGGACTGCAGACCCAACAGAGCTTCGATTATATTCCACATTTGAATCTCCATCGTTTAAAGACATGCAATGCTGTTTCTCCAGATCCAGAGAACGTAAAGCTCAGTCCAGACAAGCCAGACACAAACCTTTGTATCCTTGAAGGATCAATTCACATCACGAGCACACACCTGAGCAGAGTACATGATTCCTGCAGCCCGGAGAACTGTGAACGCTGAAAAGGAACAAGGATAGAGATAATGGAATATTATCGAGATTTTCAATAGAGTTGCAGTGCTTCACAATTGTTATACAAAAATATTTTTGATCAACTACCCAGTAAACTATTCGCAAAGTCCTGGATAACATCCATGTCTCCAAGAGAATATACAAACCCCGCCAAACTCCACCTAGTGCCGTACAAAAGAAGAAACAATATATCAAAAGACGAAACAGGTAGGAAGGGTATTAAATGACTTCGAAGAAAGATGTCTACAAAAAGACAACGCCATACCATCACATCTAATACCGTGTTCGACCCAGGGTAGGAGCCCAAGTGACAGGGTGAGTCTCAGGCGTAGCCTCATCATCTTGCTTCCACACCTTGATGGTCTTGTCTGCTTCACCGGTCATGAGACGGAGGCCAGTTTTATCGAATGTGGAGGCCATAATACCAGCTTCGGCATCCAGAGAACCAGGCTGAGCCATAGTATCAATAGATTGGAAGCGGTAGCCAGTCTTCCAATCCCAGAAAGACATGGAACCATTATCTCCACCGGAGAACATGACATTCTCATCGTTCACGGCAAGCGAGTTGATGACGGCATTTTGACCTTCAAAGTTTTGCATGAACGCTCCCTCGGGACACTTCCATTGTTTAATACTACCAGTACTGGCACTGGCAAAGGTGAATTCCGTAGGATGTGTTGCAAGAGCACGGACACCCTTCTTATGATGCGTCAGAACACCCATCGACTTTCCAGCCGCAAGATCCCACAATCGCACGGTGGCATCCAGTGAACCGGAGATAATCTGAGGATCGGCTTCCTGACACTTGATATCGGCAACCGTACCCTTGTGACCAGCCAGAACGTGGACATTGCTTCGGGTACGCATATCCCAGACACGGCAGACACCATCTCGACCACCGGTCACCAACAAGTCCAGATGAGGGTGGAGCGCCAGTGTATAGACACCACTCAGATGGCCGTGATAGTGTCGAATAACCTTATTCGTCTCCAGGTCCCAGCACTTGACCATTTTATCCTCTCCGCACGAGAATAGATACGGGTGTCGCGGCGACACTGCCAATCCACGGACAGTAGAGATGTGACCCGTAAGAGTAAGTCGCAAACTACCAGTCGCCATGTTCCAAATCTTGATTGTACGATCACCAGCTCCACTGGCAAACCACTGGTTATTAGGCTCAACAGCCAAAGCCCGGACCCAACCCAGATGACCCGAAATCACACGCATCAGCTTCCACGGCGCGTGCCAATCCGGTCGTTGTTGTTTAGTTGCAGAAGGTCTGGAAATTAGACTTGTGTGCTGTTCTGCGTCGCCAGCTGCACCGGCACCAGCACTGGCAGCTGGTCGCTTCACGAGTGACATGGACGAGCCACTCTTGTCTCCGGGGGTTTGCTGTGCTTGAGACTGGATCTTTGGTCGCTTGCTGCGGCCGGCCGCTGCCTGGGCTTGCTTGGCTGCCAATGCAGGAGGCAGTTCCTTGACATCTTCATATTCTGCTTTACGTCGGTAGGAAACGCCGATCGAACCGTCTGTAGAGGTGGAGGGTGTCACCATTAAGTACTCTGTACCAAAAAGGTCGGCGGTACGCTTGGCGGAGGCGCGAACGGCCTGGTCAGCTGTTTGAGAAGGTGCGACGTCCATGATGTGCGGTTCGTTTGATATATTCGAAGGAGGGAGAGGAATAGCGGGTTATTTTCAAATGGCGTTGAAGAGCTTGAGTAGGTTCGGGCGCAACAGCTTCAAGGTTCTGCGCGTGATGAAAACCCTGCGTCGGGTCGCAATTGGAATCGAGTGATGATGTCTTTTCAGCACATCGAGAAATACCCACCCAGAACAAGAATCATAAATGTCTGGTAGGAGTTGGTGACTGGCGAAGAGGGAGTGGTGGAAGTTGACTTGTCGGAAAGTGAAAGTTGAAGGTCGAAGTTCTGCCATTGCTGCCTCGATTATAAGGTGTCTATGGCCACCCACTCTTATCGCAGCTCTTATCGACTTTCTGTCTCCTTCGCATTTGGAAAAGAACATCATGGATTCCCTTCAAAGTGTAAAATTTCCTCTACATGAGGCTGCCCGAGAGGGTAAAAGTGAGTCAAGTACTTCTGGATGTTGGAGTCGATAATTATTGGTATACTAAGCATGTGGAGCAGATCAAGTCGTCGAGTCTCTTCTCAACGTGAGTCCATCTGGTGATAAGCTGCCCCGCAGAAAGTCCACCGTTGACTTATAGCTGTCATTTCCATCTACATAAAAGACTAATGAGAGCGTTAGGCCAATCCCAAATCAGCATATCAGAAAGACGAAGACGATCGTCTGCCTATACATTGGGCCGTGGCATACAACCAGCTACCTATTGTAGAGCAACTCGTTGCGGTAAAGAACTTCGACCCGGATGTCGAAGTATGTATTCTATCCAAGCAGGGGGATCTCGAATAAGCTGGAATGGGCTTCGGTGCGGAAATTAAGCTGACTCCTGAAATAGGATGGGTCCGGTTGGACTCCACTGATGATTGCTGCCAGTCTTAAGGATGCCCAAGGTGATCCGATTCTCGAGCTTTTACTACGCAAAGGAGCCGACGTGTCCATGAAGAGCCACTCAGGACAGGTAAGCTGATATCATCTTTTATAGAGCCTCAATTCAGAAGCAGCTAATGATAGCCGAAGAACGCTCTACACTTTGCAAGCTCCAAGGCCAATATCTCCACTGTGAGAACCTTGATCGCCAATAAATGCAGTGCACGAGTCAAGGATACCCGCGGACAACTTCCTCTACATAGAGCGGCAGCAGTAGGCTCCGTTCCTATTTTGAAAACTCTTTTAGAAGAAGGCAAAAGTCCCGTCAATGCAACGGACGGGGACGGAATGACCGCCCTGCACCAAGCCATCTCGGAGGGACATGGTGATGCCGCCATTCTTCTCCTCAAATCCGGTGCCGATGCTGAAAAGAGAGACGGGGATGGTAAATTGGCAATTGAACTGGTCCCAGATGACAAAGTAAGCAGAAATAAGCCCTCGATAACGGCGTGTCTAATATCCTATCAATTTTGCAGGTCAAGCAGTACATCTTACAAACTGCTGAACGGGAGGGAATCGAGCTTCCATGATTGTACTTTTGTCAATGACCTTAATGCAGAATGAATGCAGACTCAACTCTTCATCAGCGCTCGGCAGGACCTCGGCGTCAGACTGGATTCCCCGCATTTCACTCCCGGCATTGCCGAAGTTTATTTGACGACCTTTTCTCCAGTCACCCCTTTATAGTATGTGTAAACTTAAACAATTCCTCGCTATGTTCTTGGATTTGAAAAGGAAAAAATAAGCTGGCATCTAGCCGAATAAAAGTTCAATATTAGTGCGGAAACTGCACGTCCCAGGCTTTTAGATCTGGGCTAAGTATGCACCTTTAGCCGCTAAAGTAGGATGAACCACCGGCAAGAAAGATTAGTCTTAGCGATATGCATCACAATTTTAGGAATGAGGAGAACTGAGCGGGGCCTCGGTAAAACAACCCTACATAGAAATACCTGGCTACTCAAATATAGTTAGTTAAGCTGAAGATTTCCTCGAATAAATTTTCTGCAACTTCGCATTCTTTCTGGCGAGTGTTCAAGGTGTTAGCTGTCCAGTTGTTCAAAATGCCTTCAACAAGTTTGTCCGTTGGTAACAAGGACTATACAAATGCCACGGTCGTCATTATAGGTGCTGGAATATCGGGTAAGATAAGATACTTAAGTCCTCCATCATCTACATAGTCCCTGCTGATTACCATCCAGGAATGTGCATGGCAATCGACCTGATAAAACGGAATAAATGCTACAACTTTGTTATCCTGGAGAAGAGCAGTAGTGTAGGAGGAACTTGGCACGACAACAAATACCCCGGCTGCTGCTGCGATGGTCAGTTACTCACCAGTATACCTTTGCGTCTGTGGTATGGTAGCTGATACAAGAAAGTCTGGAGTATTCTTTATAGCTATTCATTTGAACAAAATCCGAGATGGAGCAGGGAATATCCAGGGCAAGAAGAGATCCTGGTCAGTCATTCATTTTCTCCTGCTGTGCTAAAAGCAGGCGCCCATGACTAAATGCTTCTCTTTATCCCGAATAGGAATATCTCGTCCGCATTGCCGAAAAATACGGTCTTTACAAACACATTCGATTCAATTCCACCGTTGAGGAAGCTCGTTGGGACGACAATGAATCGAAATGGAAAGTTTCCGTCAACGTATCAGGGCAAAAAGACAGCGAATTCGCAAACTCATATACCCTCAACTCGGATTTCTTGATCTCAGCAGTCGGTCAACTTAACGTTCCCCATGAACCCGAGATCCCAGGACTACACGAGTTTGAAGGAAAAATGATGCACTCTGCTCGATGGGATTGGAGCTATGATCTGAAAGGGAAACGTATCGCTGTTATTGGCAATGGTATGTACCAAACAATCACTGATGGAGTTATTTAGCACATACTAACGGATGCCAGGTGCAACGGCTGCTCAGATTATTCCTGAAATAGCACAGGAAGCATCTCACTTGACTGTCTTTCAAAGGACGCCAAATTGGGTGATTCCTCGTGCCGATGCACCCGTCTCTGCGCTACAAAAGACACTGTTAACGTACATTCCGCCTCTTCGCTGGCGCAAAAGAGCCTTGCAGATGGATTTCCGGGAGAGTTTTCACGATGCGATTTTCGATGGTGACTCTGACTTTGCACAGTTGATTCGGGATATGTGTACTGGTATGATGAAAGCTCAACTACCGGATCAGCCAGACTTGTGGAAGACTTTGACACCGAATTACTCGCCCGGGTGTAAAAGAGTTATCATTACCGATGACTACTATCCGACTCTTGCTCGGGAGAACGTTGACTTGGAGACTCGGCGTATTGCGAAAATTACTGGAAATGGAATTGAGATCGAGGGTGCTGGTGAGAAAGAGTATGACCTTATTGTTCTTGCGACGGGTTTCAAGACTGTCGACTTCATGTATCCTATTCAAGTATATGGAACGAATGGTCGCAGTCTCGGTGATATCTGGAAGCAGGGTGCCAAGGCCTATTATGGAATGACCGTGGAGGATTTGCCCAACTTTGGAATGTTTTATGGGCCTAATACAAACCTGGGTGAGCATTCAAAACTTCTTAGACGGGTTGCGAGTTTGATCGTTGATGCTAACAGTGACAGGACATAACTCAATTATTCTAATGATTGAGGCGCAATCACGGTATCTGAATGCTATGGTTGGTCAAGTTATTCGTGCCCGACAAAATGGACTCACGCTATCTTTCAAACCAAAGCCAACAGTCCTGGAGGAGTACAATAATCGTATACAAAAACTGCTGCGAGAGAGCAGCTTTGCGGACCCAAACTGCAATAGTTGGTACAAGCAAGACGATGGAAATATCACGAATAATTGGTCGGGGACTGTGCTCGATTATCAACAGAACCTTTCTCAACTACGGTGGGATGATTACGTCGTCGCTGGATCAGGGAAGGATGCTGTTTTGAAGAGCAAGCCTTCTCATTTAGGGCGTGTTCGGGAAGAGACATTCTTTAGCAATTCTTCTTTACTTATTGGTACTGCGAGCTTTGTGGTAGCAGTTGGGGGATACTTCTTGGCTTGGCCTAGATTGATGAAAGCGCGATGAGGGTTTTAGTTGAATGGGGCATGAAGATATATGAAATGGAGACAAGTGCCAGGATTAGCAAATGAATTAGGACATATGTTTTGGAATTCCTCGTATATCTCTTATACTCAAAGCTCTAGCCGCAAATGATGAGCAGCTCTAGGAAAATCTTGCTGTTCTCCGAGATTCTCGAGTATTCGTAGGCCAGATATATCTTGAGAGAATGCCACAGGTCGGCTTCTCCTCATCACAACACCGTTGGAATCAATCGCTTCAGCTATCACCGAGAAATCTTGGATCTTCTTCAAGTCAATAGACGAACTACCAAGCGGCATCTCAAAGCGAGTCTCAAACCCCGATCTTTGGACTGATCCCAGAGAGAAGATTGTCCCTGCAACTTCATTAACCTGAAGGTGGAAGTTCCAAGTCTTTGTCTCGGTATCTCCATTCCAAGAAACCCATATAACAATCTTCTCTTCTCTAAGTTTCAAAGCCAGAACTGCTGGCTCCTCACTAGGTGAGCCTGTCCAGTTCGCCCTGAAAGCACGGTAACTTTGGACATTCTTATTCGGGTAGGAATCCAAATACGAATGGAACAAAACCATCCCATCGTCCGCAAATTCAGTGATTGCACCCGCACTGCCCCAGTTCACCAACCTGTTACCATTTGGCAGGAATCTAAAGCTTCCCTGTGTATGCGCGGTGAGATTATCGGGTGCATTGTAGGTCTGCATCTCCTTGACACTTTTAGCGGTATGGTTCAACTCCACATATCTACCTCTTGAACAAGGAGAAATCTCTCTCCCTGGAGAAGAGTATGCAGCATTGTCGAAAAAGGAAATGCGTTCAATTTCCCCGTCTTTAGATCTATATTGAAATCGAGCGTCATGTTGGAAGGCGAATGCTGCATTTGGTGGTATGTGAAAATCCGACCCGGTTTCTCCGCCAAGTTGCCATATCACATCACCAGATGAACCGTTAACTTTGAATATCGCATTATAGTGACGAGCTGAGATCAGGTAGTTCCCTTGATCATCTTTGTCTATACTGTTGATGTGGAAGTAGTTCCATGCAGACTTCTGGGTTCGACCATCAAATACGCCTTCTTTGTCCAGGAGAATGGCGCTGTCTGGTACCATTAGATTGAGATAAAGGGATCAGAAATTGGTGAATCGATGGATGCTTACCCGCTGGATTCATTATACCCTGACTTGACCACTCGAACATCAATTCTCCTGTCTTCAAATCTAGTTCTGATCGTCTTATCAGCATGAAGTATGACCACGTCACAAAGTCTAGCGCAAACACTTACCTTGAAAACCGCCTTCCAACAAGAACCTCTGATCTTGATCACCGCCATATGCACTGAGATCAGCAATGGTCATGATTGGGGTCTCCATTATAATGGATCTTCCATTCAAGATCTCAAACTCGTGAGCTGAACTCAGACGATGAGATGCCGCCTGGATGACACTAATAGTTTGGTACGAAGTGTCCAGAATAGCATGATTTCCAAGCATACGACCCGTTGCCGCGATGACATCTCCTTGGAATGCTCGTAAAGATGGTTTCCCATCAATCATCACAGGGCCAAAATTAGCCACCCAGCCGGCGAAGTAACCCGCTCCTGACCACACTAGTTCGCCATCATCCTGGAAAATGTATGCTCCAGGTTGATCGGGACCAACACTACCGGGGACATCGCCTTGAGCAGCAGTGAGAAATAGATAGCCTGCTTCATTCTGTGATGAGGCTGGGACTGTGATATTCAATTTTGGTGGCGATAAGTCTGGTCTGCTGAGGAAGTGCAGACTGCCTGAGACACAGTGCGCGATAGTGCTAAGCCATACTAGTCTTTTCAGCGACATTGGCTACGAATGTCAAAGAAAAGACGGCTAGAGCTGTCCTTCTTGTATTGTGTAGAGGAAAATGCACAGGGTATTACTTGGGGGATGGTTGCTGCGGGGGAAGAGCGGGATCGACCCAGGAAGTCGTCGAGGACGATGGATAATCCGGATTTGAAGTTGTACAAGAACCAATTCTTTATTATGCATATCGAAGATTACGATCAATATCCGAAGCACTGTGAGCTCGGCGATAGCACTGTACTTTGTTCTTCTCCACGATATTACCAAAACTAAATTCAGATAACTAATATACATAGTACCTTCAATCAATTTCTGCCTGAATTGAGTTGCTTTAAATGATATGACTGTTTTTGTAGAAGGAACAAACAACACACGATTATAATGAAAAGGTACGACTTAATCAGAGAAACATGACTTCAACCTCTTCAGGTTTGTTGATCCTTTCAATTATCCAACGAGAAAAAACAACCTTTGGTTTTGTGAATTTGTGAAAGAGGTGAACAAATTCACAAAACCCGCGAACTGACGCTTCATGCCATTGTCTGCCCAATGGATCTTGTCGAATGCGCCTCGTACATTACGAGCTTGGGAAAGGTTAGACAGCGAAGATCAAGTCTGGCAATCTTCTGTAAGCCCTTTACGAAGTCTTCCCTTACTGGCACATGCATACGGAGTGGGGGAGCCTTTCGTGTCTCCTATCCTTCGGTTCCCCCTATCGCTGGTAATGACCGTATATTCTCTAAGGCTTTTTTTTTATGGCTGATGATATCGTGGGCAGTTAGAATCTCCGGCTGCTTCAACAATACACTCCTCCAACAAACGGATCAAGCTGGCATTCGTGTCGGGAGGAGTTTTGTGTATTTCGTTCGAAAAGCCCTCCAACTCGTTCATCTATTCATCTGATGCATCTTATACGAGTTTGTGATCTATTTTATTTCAACATGATGTCCTGTTTGAATATCATTTTGCCACGTCGGGTATGGGGATCGGCCCTCCTGGAGAGTCGTCTCGTCTCGCTGTCAAAACTTCAACACCTGTCTCAGTCACAAGCATTGTGTGTTCTATATAGTCATTAATTAGTACTTCCATATCACACTTTAATGAAAATAGTTTCGAACTCACCAAACTGTGCAGATCGCTTGCCATCTACCGTAACATTCGTCCAATTATCCGGCCAATCCATTTCCCGATTGGTTCCCAACGTGAGAATAGGCTCAAGAGTGAAGGTCATTCCAGGCTTGCAAGTTCCGACAGCCTTGTTCTTCGCGTAATGAGGGATCCATGGAGGAGGGTGAAATTCAGAATTGATGCCGTGGCCGCCCCAGGTTTTGACAACTTCAAGACCTCTAGACTTTGCGTGCTTTTCGATGATTTTTCCAAATTCTCGAATGGGCGTACCTGGTTTCACAATCGCAATAGCCATATCTAATGCCTCCCGAGTCGTTTCAACGAGTCGGATTGCGTCTGGGTCCGCTTTGGCCTTGTCGCCTACATAGTAGGTCTCGTTCAGATCGGCGTGGTATCCACCGTGATAGATCGAGACATCAAGGTTGAGGATATCACCGTCTAAAATGACTCGCTGATCAGGGATACCATGGCACACAACCTCGTTGACAGATGTACACACTGACTTGGGGAAGTGGTTGTAGTTGAGTGGAGAAGGATAAGACTTTTTCTCGATTTAGCAGACTGAGTGAGATAGAAATTAATAGGTACCACTTACATCCCGTTCAACGCAAGCATTGTGGCAGACCTCGTCCAGGTAGTCGGTCGTGACGCCTGGTTTAATTGCCGCAGCGGTTATATCGAGGACTTCTCGACCAAGCCTGCAAACCTTTCGCATAGCTTCCTGGCCTTCTGCATCCAGGAAGTCCCATTTGGATTGGTTAAGACGATTCTCCCTTTTAGGGATTCCGTCTACAGCCCAGTCGGGGTGCTTGATTGATTTTGGCACAGGGCGTCGCGGAGACAGTGGATACACTGGTCTGACCCGGCCACTGAATGGGTATGTGGGGAAAGGGTTGTAGAGCCCAGTAGCTATAAATAAATTAGATTTCGATTTCCATGTATAATTTGTCTTTGATCGTCTGAGAGGAGTTTTTACAGCTCTGCGTCTTATGTACCGCTTTGTGTGTAGCCTGAATTTTATCATATTAGACTTTGGGCAAAATAGATGAATAGGCCTAACCGACTAACCCAATTTCTTTTAAAACAGTCTTGCTCACAGAAAAAGCTACCCTTCAAGCCTAGTTTCAGACATGTTGGGCATTGCAAAGTCCCAGCCTCATTGTCACAATCTGCTCCGGAGCACTTTTTCTCTGGATCAGACATGATAAGCGGAGAATGTACGAGTCTTTCGGTACGGAGAAGGCGTAGCGGCAGATGAACATATGTAGGTTGTCAATTTATTTCAGGCTAATTTGCTGGCAGTCTCAGGCAGGAGATGGACGCTGCTCACTCGAGTTGACGGAATTGAGAAGTTGTCTACAACAAACAGATGATCGTGGGTCCATATATCCACGTGATTATTCGGCCCCATCGCTGCTTACCGAGACAAAGAACACTTAGTTACTACTTTTCCATAATAATCTCTAGACTTATATAAAGCGAATACTTCATCGGATGAATTTAATTTGGCCCAGTAAAAAACCCTGAAGCTGAGATTTTATATCGGAAAATCTGGATCCTAGATTTGCCAGGTTCTAACGATAGTAGCGAAGATTTACGCCGCCGATCTCAACCGCTGGGGTAAAGTCCCACAACTGATCAACAGCCAACTTCATCCACACGGATGTCGACTAATTTTCTCGATATCCTAGGGTTCTTTGTTTCTTTTGCGGCCGCAGAGGCTTTTAGATTTTTACAAGAGCTGCCGAATCACCCCCAATTGTTTTCATCTGAGATTTTTCCACCAAATGGACTATTCCGAGGATATATCAAACGAACTGAAATGAACTACTTCTCAGACCTAAACCATTCTTGACATGAACAACTAAATTTATTTAAAGAAAAACGCCTTTAAATCGAGAAAATCTTAGATAAATGATACCCACTGCCCATTCATATTATGAGTTTTAAGCTCAATAACGGCCTGGAAATGCAAGAGCAATCCACCATGGATGGTGGTGCTATTAACGATATGCCAGCTCGTACGTTAGATTGGAGCCCTGTAGGAAGTAGATAGCCTGGAGGCTATCTATTTCTTACTCTCGTGGCCGCATTTCTCGTTTTATGATATACCTCAGAGCTATGCTCCACGCTCAGAAATCGACGATGACACTGCACTGCGGTAATATTTCATAGTAAATTGAAAGGGCTGAAACGATCAAAACCGCTCAAAGCTCATCTCCGTACGCTTACACCCCAAGTTGAACAGTTAAGGGACCCAGCATTTTGAGATGGCCAAGCATGCAAGGACCCGTCCATCCAGGGCGAGCTGCTATTACCCCAGCCATCTCATTTACACAAATACAACTCAATCACATAGCATGGGATTGATTCATTGGACCCGCCCTGTCATCTTCAATAATGGAGGGATAGCCGTGGAATGAGAGCAATCTATCACGATGCTCACTTTCCATGATAACGTAGTTCATAAACCAGTTTAAAATGGCCTGAATCATCGTCAACCCTTCATCAAATATCCAACCAGCCAATTTAAAGCACATGCAGAGAGTCTGTCGCACTTTAAGTGTTTCGATGCAACATCAAACAACGCGGGGATGATCGACAGGGGCCCGCAGTTTGCATGCCGGGGGAGGCACGCGCCAGGCGGGAAGGGCGAGGGCGAGTTGAAATAAAAGGAATCCCCTCGTGTAAAATTCACCCAACTGGTTTGACGCGTGAAGGACCATGTTGTCGTCGAAATTGATTTTGTCGCTCGTTCTTAGCGGCAGTCGTGTGCTTGTTGATGCTGCCTCGCCGTATACAGTCGATGATTACGATGTATTGCAGTATATCAACCCACTGATCGGCAGTTCGGATGGAGGTAAGTGCAGTCATGTACTTTGACTTCAAGCTCGAAGACCCAACTCCGATACGCAAATATTAAACCTCATACTCTTAGGAAATGTCTTTGCGGGCGCAACTTTACCATATGGAATGGCCAAGGCCGTTGCTGATACAGACTCCGAATCTAATCAGGGTGGATTCACCTACGATGGCAGCAATATAACTGGATTCTCTAGCATGCACGATTCTGGCACCGGTGGTAGTCCATCACTTGGCAATTTCCCTCTATTCCCATACGCAAGTTGCAAAAACGACGAGCCAAATGGGTGTATCTTTCCGAAAAAGTCGCGAAAAACGCCCTACAAGCTGAATTCAGTCAAATCCAGTCCCGGATATTTCGATATTGAGCTTGAATCGGACGTTCGTGTCGAAATGACGGCTGCTCATCATACTTCTCTTTTCCGGTTTCATTTCCCTTCTGGCGAGAAGGGAAGTCCGTTGATTTTGTTAGATCTTTCGGATTTATCTGATACTAGACAAGATAATGGGACTATCTCGATTGATCAGTCTAGTGGGCGTATGACTGGTAGTGCGAAGTTTCTTCCTAGTTTCGGAAGTGGATCGTATAATTTGCACTTTTGTGCGGATTTTCAGAGTTCGGGTTGGTTGAGGGATAGTGGCATTTTCGTTAATACTCGAGCTAGCAATGACGTTCATGACCTTACTATTTCGCGAAGCATCAATGGCTACCCTCTTCCGGTAAGACATTCCTCTGCGAAGATGCTTGAGCGGACATAAGCTGATTGTATACTAGGGCGGTGGTTTCATTCGGTTTCAACCACCTTCGGACGGGATCGTTAATGCTCGCGTTGGTGTTAGCTTTATTAGTTCAGAGCAGGCTTGTTCTCATGCGGAAACAGAGATTCCAAACTTTGAATTTGAGGCTACGAGACAGAACGCCGTTGATAAATGGACGGATAAAATGGAGCCCATTCGGGTCTCGCGTGAGGGTGTGGTGTCTTCCGTTCTCACCAACTTTTATAGTGGAATCTATAGGACTATGGTCAATCCTCAGAACTATACAGGCGAGAATCCCTTATGGACAAGCACGGAGCCCTACTTTGACTCATTCTACTGGTATGTCTTTTTATCTTTCTGGGCTTAGAAGTTCATGCTAACTATTGCAAGCCTTTGGGACTCTTTCCGATCTCAGATCCCTTTTCTCACGATCTTTGATCCAAATTCCGCAACCCAGATGGTGCGTTCATTGATTGATACACAGCGTCATCTTGGGTGGCTTCCCGACTGTCGAATGTCACTTTGCAAAGGTGTGTGATGAGCTTACGACTCGTGTCCATGATACTAATTCCCTGCTCAGGCTTTACACAAGGCGGATCGAACGCGGATAATATCCTGGTTGATGCTTTTGTCAAGGGGTTGGACGATGAAGTTGATTGGCAAGCGGGATATGCCGCTGTTCAAAAAGACGCAGAAGAAGAACCGTTTGACTGGTCCAGCGAAGGCCGCGGTGGCTTGAAGAGTTGGAAAGAGATCAACTATATCCCGGTTGAAGATTTCGATTATGAAGGCTTTGGCACTATGACACGCAGTATCTCGCGTACTTTAGAGTATTCCTACAATGACTACGCTATCGCCCAGATGGCTCGAGCTATGAACAAAACCAGTGATGCTGAACGTTATGAGAAGAGGTCGCTAGCATGGCGAAATCTCTTCAAAAAGGATCAGACTTCGTTTATCAACGGTACTGATACAGGGTTCAAGGGCTTCTTCCAGCCCAGGTACTACAATGGAACATGGGGACATCAGGATCCGCTTACTTGCTCTAACATCGACAACAGTGGAAGCATCTGCTCCCTTCAGAACACTGCTGGAGAAACTTTTGAATCCAGTATTTGGGAGTACCAGTTGTGAGTTTTGGTTCGACTATATTTACAGTGAAATCAATCTGACGATTTCCTAGCTTTGTTCCACATGATATGGCAACCCTTATCAAGATGCTCGGCGGCCCTAACAACTTCGTCAAACGTCTGGATTATCTACATGATACGAACATCACCTACATCGGTAACGAGCCCGCTTTTCTTACAGTCTTCCAATATCATTACGCCGGCCGGCCGGCTAAATCAACTGCACGAGTCCGCACCTATATTCCGGATTACTTCTCCCCGACACCAGCAGGACTTCCAGGAAATGACGACTCAGGTGCAATGGGCTCCTTCGTTGCAATGTCCATGATGGGACTTTTCCCTAATCCTGGCCAAAGTGTCTATCTGATTACAGTTCCATTCTTCGAATCCGTGAACATCAAGTCCCCTCTTACTGGGAAGACTGCCACTGTACATGTCACAAACTGGGATCAGTTCAACTCGCTCAATAATACTGGAGGGACAGGCTTTATCAAGTCTGCCACCTTGAATGGAAAGCCCTATACCCGTAATTGGCTTGATCATAATTTCTTTACTGAGGGTCAAGAGTTGGTGCTCACTTTGAGTGGAAAAGAGACTAGCTGGGGTACAGCCCCGGAGGATCTTCCACCTTCTCTATTGGAATCTTCGTCTGATTTGGAAGAGCGTGGCTGGGGTGTTATGACAGAAGATTCTTCTGACCCTGTGCCTTTACTTCATTTGGATCAGAGACATTTTGCCAGACATGGCGTGCATTTTGACCGTCATGCTCGTTTTATCAAGGAATGGTGATTTCCGGAGATGTACATTACACCATTCATCCCGAGCCCTAATACTTCTACCAAGCCGATGTATTATTCCATTAAGCTATGAGTCGAGTCATCAATCAGGGCGGATTGTATCTAGTCTTATTTCCTGCAGCATGACATTGCCCTTTTTTCCAGGCTCTGCAGCAAAGTATCATGCACAAGTATCTAGTCGTGCATGATACTACTAGGTAGTAGTAATATCTAGGATGACTCAGGCGTGATATACTGAATTGCCATCCACATTGAAATTCTAGAATATTAATAAAAGTTATGCCAACGAAAATGATTACATTAAGTTGTGTCAACCTTATTTTTAGAATGTTTTCCACAAATCCCGGTGTATCCGTGGTTGATATTTCTACAGTAGTCCATTCCTCCGAAAAAGTCGAGATGCCGAGGTAAACTCAGCCCGAGTGGACACTCTCCCTTCTCAACCTTTGCCTCCCAACAACTCGATTTTCCAGACCGATCGTTCTGGAACAATGCGGCGCCCACCTTCATCTTTCTTTTCTTCTTCAAGTCCTTCCAATCTTCTCCTCCTCACCCGACGAAACCCTTCGTCTTTGTATCTGAGCCAGCGCCAGCGCTTCCCCATCTCCTCCGGGAAACACCTTCTTCGACCATACTCTCAAGCTCCTGGTAAGTCCAGCAGCATACAGCATATAGCATGATATTTCATATCAATCATGATTCTCCATGACTGGACCCTCCGATCCACCGATCTACGAGAATGACAGCTTGCTAAATAATGCATCAATTCAGACTCAACTTCTCAAGTCTTCACACCACCACCTCCACAACCGAAATCCCGATTTCGCCGATTCATAGGCTTCACAACACTAGCTCTCTTCGCATTTACAGCAGGTTTAACATACCAAACCACTCAAAGCATCACCAAAATCATGGCTACCCCCGACGCCGCAATTGATGGTGTCCCCATCTACAAACCCACCGATGAAATCGCCGCCGAAATCGACGAGACACTCCGCACTCACCCGGAAGCCGAACGTCTCCGCGCAAACCCCGATTTCAAAGAAGGACGTCCACACATGAGTATTCCCGAAACTCTGCGCGCGCGCATGTTAACCGCAGGCGCACTTTCGGGTCCAAACAAGATCGTCGTCCCGCCCTACGTTTTCAGCGAGCGCGGTGGTAAATCTATGGTTTCACTTATGTACTTGGGTTCCGATGTCTGTGGTCATCAGGGAATTATTCATGGAGGATTACTTGCAACACTTCTTGATGAGGGATTTGCGAGATGTTGTTTCCCGGCTATGCCAAACAAAGTTGGAGTGACGGCGAATTTGAATATTGATTATCGGGCTCCGGCGATGGCGGATAATTATTTTGCTTTGAGGGCTGAGACTGTTAGAGTTGAGGGTCGTAAGGCGTGGGTTGAAGGACGTATTGAGACGCTTCCTGAGGATGGAAAGGATCCAATTGTTTTGGTTGAGGCGAAGGCTTTGTTTATTGAGCCGAAACAAGCAGCGGTAAGTTTATCTGCATTCTCTTCACTCCCGTTTCCGTTCCTGAGGCAAATGTTCCTGAGTGGCGAATGCTAATTTGATTTTTTGAAGGCGATGGCGCATTTATACAAGGGCGCTACTGACTAGTCTGATATCTAGTCCTATACCCATACATAGTCTGTACAATGCATTATCACAATTTATCTAATGTCATTTCATACTTATTCTTCACATTCATAACCTACTGTACTACACTCATACAGGGTATAAACTCATACTTAAATCTCCACTCGTACTCGTAATGGCGCCATCCCGCGATCGGCGGACCTCCGCTTGACGCGGCCCAGTTTCATCTGCCCCTCAATTCATTCCACTTCCACTTCAAACTTTCTCCCTTTCACAATTTCCCCTTCTTCAAATCTCTCCCACTTTCAAAATGGCCACGTAAGAATCCAATCCCTTCAATTGATTTCCAAATGAAAAAATGAAAAAAAAAATTCCTCGAAATTCATCCAAACTAACCACTTATCAGCAACATCACCTTCCACGCCCCAGCCCTGACCCGCAATGAGCGCGAGACCCAGCGCAACCAGCGCGGTCTAACAATCTGGTTAACCGGTCTCTCAGCCTCCGGCAAATCCACCATCGCCGTCGAACTAGAGCGTCAACTGCTTACCCGCAATGTCCACGCCTACCGTCTGGACGGTGACAACATCCGTTTCGGTCTGAACAAGGATCTCGGATTCAGCGAGAATGACCGTAACGAGAACATTCGTCGTATCGGTGAAGTCGCCAAGCTCTTCGCTGATAGCGCTAGTATCGCTATTACTTCGTTCATTTCCCCGTACCAGAAGGATCGGGACTCGGCTCGTGCTCTTCACGAGACTCCTACCCCCGGTGAAGATACCGGTCTTCCTTTCGTTGAGGTCTACGTTGATGTTCCTGTTGAGGTTGCGGAGCAGCGTGATCCTAAGGGACTTTATAAGAAGGCTCGTGAGGGGATTATCAAGGAGTTTACTGGTATCAGCGCGCCTTATGAGGCTCCGGCTAAGCCTGAGGTTCATATTAAGAATGTGGATTTGTCGCTTCAGGATGCTGTTAATCAGATTGTTCAGTATCTTGAGTCTAAGGGATATCTGCCTCTTAATAACTAAGGGGAGTGCAGTGCAGTGCAATGATAGGAGAGGAAAGAAGAAAAAAAAAGATGGACAGATAGAATGACTGTATAGCGAGACGTTGGCTTCTTTCTTAGATTCCCCGCGGACTGGCGCTGTATATGGACAGTTCCTTTATGATATTGGAGATAGATTGCTTGAATGAATTGATTCTTAGCTTGATGATACAAGTAAATTTCACAGCCGAAATGTTGTTCAATATCCTTAGAAATTCAGCAAAAAAGAAAAAGAAATGAGTATAAAAGAAATAGATAGAAAATATAAAACCATATAATAAGAAATAATGCTAGCTTTGTGCTCGATGTACCGGCTGGTATATGTACGCAACGATCTTCTCAGAGTCGAAGATCCCGAAAAGAAAAGAGCAAGCCTCCCCTCATTCAACTCAGTTCAAAATCAATTCAACTCATCCCATTCAATTGAATTCGAACTCGTAGAACACGTATGGCGTGTACTCGGTACTTCCTTCAGCACCGTGCATATCCTGGGGATCATCCCGTTGTACACGACCCTTCTTGTCTCTCCCGAAGGCATTTCCAGCCAGGTAAGAGTATTTGTCGTCCAGATTTTTCTTTGCCTTATCCGCTTGCTTTGATGAGGGGGTCTAGATCCAGTTAGCATAAATCAACAGCAATAACAACGCAGTAGAGGGGAGGGGAAGGTACCTTAACCAAAGCAGAGACAAAGTCCAAAGGTAATCCATATCGTAATACCGTCTCAACGAAAACCCGGAGAACAAGAACATGAATCCAAACCATCACAGCCTCACTCCAAGCTGTACGACCAAGTCTCAACGTCTCACCCCAAAGTTTCCGCTCATCACCACCAACACGTTCAACCTCCTTCTTCTCCTCCTCCTTTCCTCCTTCAACGTACTTGAAGTCACGCGGAATCCACTTGTTCTCCCTCGCCTTGTGCACGAATTCAACGCTATGCTTCTTGAACGTCGTCACGGCGTACAGGGAGAACTCATTGTCCGAAGCAACTAATTGCGCGGACCGCGGGACAACCATTGGTGCGACAGTCTCGTAGTTTTTCAGAAACTCTTTTACTTGTGATCCTGGCACGGCAATTATGTGGGTTTCAATGTACTCCGAGTCTTGGACGACGGAGCGAGGATCGACGACTGAGGCGAGGGATTTTGTGGAGAGATTTCCTCTAGAGATCAGTTTAGCGGTTTGTTTCTATCTAGTAAAAAAATGGGGTTGAATGGGGGGAGAGAAACTCACGTTTGTTTACGCTGAAGTGTTGCCAGCGTATTCTTCACCTGGTTATATTGAGAGTACTTGAAGCGAATATCATTGTCGATACTAGCGCCCTCCTATTAAAATGTTAGCCATTACTTTCATTCACAGCTGTTTAAACTGCAATTCAGATGAAACCCACCTTGTGCAACAGATCAATCAATTCCCCTAACGACTTATCCGCCCGATACTTGACCTTATTCCACTGAAACGTGCGAAGGTACTGATCAACCGGTTCTAACAATCATCAGTCCCGTCCCGTCACTCCGTTCTCACACTTGAAAGTATTCCAACCCAGGATAGAAAAAGAAGGACATACTATCATTAACAACCTTCATCCGCTCAATCTGCCCCTCATCCCCATCAAGGATATTCCTCAAAGCATCACCGACCTTAGCAACGACACCCTGACACTGCGACTCAAGTTTAGCCAGTTCATCCGCCTGCTGCACCAGAGCGTCTAGAGTTCCGATTTTGAATTCCGGGATTGGGAATGCGGCTGCGCTGCCGTTTTCTGCGGAGACAGTCGATGAGATGGCCTCTAGAGCGTCGTCGGCGTGATGCGAGGGGACGACGCTGGTTGGGAGGGATAGGAGGAGGTATTTGTTTGTGCTGGACATGATGACGTTTGAATTGTAGGGTTCCGGGCTGTTGGGGAGCCTGGATTGAAGGTTGAGGGAGGTGAGGAGGGAGAGTCGGGGAGAGCTTGAGTTGATGTCGTAGGCGGTCGGCGGTGATTGGTGGAGACAGCTGTACATACACTAAACTACGGTCACTACTGTAGGTGAGTTGACAGTTCAGTAGTTACCATGTAGAACTAGGGAATATTCACATTATATAAAGAAATTGATGTTTAAAATCCAGTACTTTGACTACGGTTAGTCGGTATTTGTTTACGCTTAAATTGTTTGAGATCACTTCATTGATGCTTAACGCTATACAGCCCAATGCTCGCTCAAGACAAAAGACAAGAGAAAACAGACCACCCAATATCGGAAAAGGGACACCATCCCTAATAAAACCATAGGGCGCTTTTGGCAAATGGAACGAGGAATTGACTAGCTTCGAACCTGCGGAATATGGAAAGGCAAACACTAAGAACGGGAAATGACATAGCAGGGTATCTGGATCGAGCGTACGGCACGGATCGTGAGTATAAAAGAAGGACAAGAGCAAAAGGGAGGTGAAGGGGGTGAATAAACGAGCAGACAAATGACCAAAGGAAAAATATTGGTATCTGTACAGACATCGCATCAACAGAAGGGAGCATCATAGTTAGACCGGGGAGGGTGAGCGATTAAAGGGGGGGGAAAAGGGACAGGTGGCAGTTGGAATGAGGAGATTAGAAAAGAGGAGATTAGACCTGCATGGCCTGGAAGATATCCTGACAATTCTCCACTAAGAACTTCAGAACATCATTCTTCTTTTGCACGTCGGTCATTTCGCGTGCAAGGCTCTCGGGTCTCATAATGGTCGGCGCAAAGACGACGGCCACATTCTGACTCGTCATAAGGTTTTCTTCCTGACGGTCCACCACGCGTTTCAAGTGGAAAACGAGGAATTCGAGGACATCACGGTGCACACGAGGTAGTTCCTTCAGGTTCTTGACGAGAAGCTCGACTCGTGCTGAAGTGTTGGTGACCTCTCCAGAGTCAATTATCGTGTCGTAGACATCGTACGTGATCAGTGGAGTAGGGAGCTTGCGGAAATATTGCTTCAAAGCAGAGGTAACAGCATGGATATCAAGATCGGGATCGGAGATGTCATAGTCGAAGGGATTCCGCTCAAATCCTTCCCGAATGCCTTGAATCGCTGAGGCAGCACCAGACTTGCGGTAAATGCCTTCCATATCCATACCTGATTCGACTTAGCATTGAAATACACACATGTTTGAAATTAGGTGACAAACCTCGTAACTCAACTTCTTGAATACAGCGAGTGATGATAGCTGGAATAATGCTCTTCTCATGCTCCATACGAGCCTCGAGATCAGTACCGAAAAGAGCTATAAGAGATATCGGTCAGTTGAGTTTCCCATTCTCGGGCATTATGAGAATACTTACTACTTCCTGGAATCTCAGCCAGTGTGGGCACACTGTCGGCCTGCGACATCTTGCCTCCTTGCTTATTTCTCTGGTTTCCGAAAAACCCAAAGCCTTGACGACTAGGATCCTGGGTTTGGGAACGTGGCAAGTTGCCAGTGCCTTCCTGTTGACCCTCACTGGACATGAAAGTCTTGAGGCCCTTGACACCCTTGGCCACGTTTTGACCCTGTTTCTTCCAGTTGAACTTGCGAGGCTGGCCCTTCCGGATGCTCACCACTTGCGGACCAGGGACGACGGTAGCGGTAGCAGGCTCACCCTCGTCACCAATCTGCGCAGGGGACATGGAATTTGGGTAATCGTTGAGGGATGGTTTCATCGCATCAATGGACGGGACAGAACCACCCTTGTTGTGAGAAATACCCAGTCCGTTCGGTGTACGCTGAGCCTCTGGATTGTTCTTGTAGAGCTCTTGAATCTGGTGCACCAACTGGTTGTTAAGCTCAGCCAACTGGGCATTCTTTGATGATAGCTGCTCGAATTCCTGGAAGCTCTTCTCTTTTTGTCGAGTAATTTTGACCAGTTCTTCATTAAGATCGTTGCGCTTTTGAATTAGCTCCTCAATCTGCGGGGTGTAGGACTCCTTCAGCTTATGAATAGATTCAGCCAGCTCCCGCAAAACATGGTTCGAGAGCTTTGCCAGGTCCAGCGGTTGACCCGCGGTTCCTCGCTTCTCTGCCTCGATGTGATCGGTCAGCACTGTGAGTTCACGCAAGACAATTTCTCTTTGCGCATCAAGCACCACCATGGTGGATCGCTTTTCAGAAAGCTCAGTGTTGACTTGTTTGACATCTGCGGTAGCCCGCAGAGCATTCTCCATTTCCGAGATGCGCTGGCGTTCCTTCGCCAACTGACTTCGAAGCCAAGAGATCTCTTCAGCTTGGGAAGTGCTGCCAGTTGGGCTGGTCACCTCGGGTCCGACTAAATTTCTATTAGCCGGTGTTCTTGGACGTCTCCCTTCCGTACCGAGCCTCACGCTCTTCTCGCTGAAACTACGGCCATGACGAAAAGAATTGGAGACGCGGCGAAGAAAGGAATCACTAGGTTGTAGGTCGTTTTCTGTGGAGAACTCACTTCCGGGGTAGCGCGTGGTGGATGGCGAGCCTGCACCATCCAGTTGTCGCTGGGCATCGGAGATCGAGGTGTTGACTGAGTTGTTGAGGTTTTGTCGAGGCTGTTCCATGGTGCTACCAGAGAGATTCGGGGATCCGGCGTAGGCAGACGAAGCAGGAGATCCGGTTACTTCCTTTCGAGGAATCTGGCGATGCTTGCTTTCCAGGGAATCGCCTCGTTTGGGTGGATAGGCGGAATGTTGGGATCGTGTCGAGTCCACAGAATCGTGCTCGTGTAGTCTACGAAGCTCACCAGAGGGACGTACAGGTGGCTCCTGGGGAACTGAGCGGGTGACTTCTGTTGTCGCTTCTTTCGACCTAGTACTGTCAGGGCTGGTTGCACCGGAGAAGGCGCTAGTTTCTCCAATTGCCAAAGGCAGATCAGATCGAGAGCTGCGAGCGGATTCTGTGCGTCCAATCTTAGATAAAGTTGCATCCATGCTCGCGCTAAACGATTTGGCTGTGCCGTTGACCCCATCTACCTCACGCTGGTTCGTTTCGTCACTCTTATCCCATCCTTTCTCTTGATAGGCAATATGAGGAGAAGGTTGCTCAGAAGAGGTACGAGATGGAGGTTCAAGAGAGTAATGACCGTCTCTAGAGGCTCTCACTGAGGAGTCTCCCGAGCGAGCCTGGCTGAAATAATCACGGGGCAACTCTTGAGTGGGTTGAGGTTGGGCGCGAGAAGAAGATCGCTGACTAGCAGAAGGGTCGAATGCAAGAGGAATCAAAAGTTCACCACCCGTATCCGCTGAATCGGCATTTGTATCGCGTTGACCACCAATTTGGCGACTACTGCGGTATGTGCTTGAAGGAAGAAGAAGGTTGTCGTCTGCAAAGTTTGAAAAGTCAGCTTCAAATGCTCAAAAGTGGAAGGTGCCGGATGTAAACAAAGCAGATCGCAGTTGCCTTTCTTTACTTACCTGCAGCTGCCTGTTCGGGCGTTGAGTCCGTGTGGTTTTCCCCGGCGATTTCAGCGAAAGCCTCACTGGGAGTTTCGTCGATTGAGCGTGTTTCTTCCATGCTTGGGGGTAACGAAGGCAGGGATTTATCCAACTTAATCCCTGGCCCTCCTGGTCGTTTAGCTGCTGCATTGGCTTTTTTCTTTCTTCGTCGTTGCATCAAAGATTCATGGCAGTCCATGCAAAATATACCCTGGGAGGTGCGCGCATAGCGCAAGTTTTCAATCTTTCGTTTGCAGTTACGGCATCGGAAACACTGTGCACAGAAGGCCTGGTCACCAGTGAGAATGGCGAGATCCTCGATTTTGTTTCCGCACGAGTTACAGCTATAAGTACAGTTACTGCAGATCAATGAGCCGTCTCCAAGAAGTAGTAGGTGGGCGTCCGAGTCAAGAAGGGTGCTGCAGGTGCTGCAGCGGAAGCAATCGATATGCCATCTCTGGCCAGCTGGGAGACGTTAGTACGAGAGCTGGAAGAAGTGGTACGCAGCGAGTACCGAGGGGGAAAAAGCGGATGTCATGACTTACACAGTTCAAAAGCTTTGCCTTCCTCTAGGATCTACTGCCTGGTCAGCATCACACCCCATATCATCACATTAGAGGCCATCTCTCCTACCTCTCCACAGCCCATACACGGGAAAGGCACATCCTCCTGCTCCATAGGAGATTCTGGATGTATCACTGGGGACTCCATCTCGAAACGAATAGGGTACGTTCGAGACCAAGTCGGAGTCCAAAGTCCAGTCTTTTTATTTTATTGATATACCGTTATAATCTGGCGCAATCTTGAAGGGAGCAACGAGCACGGTGAGTCGATATAGCAAGCAAGACGAAACACACGTGCGCGGACATGCGTTCGCGCCTCGGGGAGGAGGAGTACTTGCGATTGTTGCAAGGTGGAGACAACAATGGAGAAGGATGCGCGGGATCGGAGGGCGGAGGGGAATGCGACAAAGATAGCCCAGGGGAGGGGAGGGGAGGGGAGGGTTTGAGATCGAGTAAATCGGAAAGAAAGAACGGGATTGAAGCACGACGATAATCCTGTGAATGGAAAAAAAGGTTAGCCAAACATTTAGCGAACCAAGATGATCCATAATCGGTTTAATCGGTTTAAGCGTGAGACAAGGCCCCTGGATGGTTTCCGCCGAGCTGAGCTGAGGCGGATCCAACAGGGTGATGGTTGCGGGTGAAGGAGGGGAAATTGGAGTCGGATTGGAGCTGATTTGAGAGGATTCGCACATACCAGTTGCAATCAAAAAGAGGTCAGGCCCGGCCGCGAAGTGCTACACAGCGTTTCAAGTAGAGAGGCGCGGGTGTTGTGACAAGCGCAGGCGAGATGGGGCTGCCCCTCGCGGCGGTGATGGAATAGCCAGGGGTTTGTTCTGTAGGGTAAGGGGGAGGGGGAGGGGGAGGAACCCTAAGAATAGGAATAGATAAATAGGGAGATTCGAATGTTGCAAACAATCCGATTTTAGGAAAAGAAGAAGAAAATACAAAGGGTAAGATATAATTGCGGGATTGCAGGGGGAAGAGGAGAAAGGAGAAGATGAAGTGGCAGAAAACACTCGGATCCCCCACTCATACATCCCCAGTATTGATATTACTCTTTCTTTGATTACTGTTATTCCTCCTATTATTACAAGTAAATTATGATGATTGGAATGACGAGAGTATGGTATATTAGTCTTACTGCTATTTGTGAATCTTCACTTTATTAGTATCTTCATCTCTGTATACATACTCTCGCACAGTCGCCATCTCAACTGTATGTGGATACTGCGTGGATACTACGCGGCCTCAGAAGGAGATCATATCCAAACAGCCACTAAGTAGTGTATGTATGGAGTACCCAATGCCTACACCAAGAATAGCTCTGCAAAGATTCACAGTAGGTATACTCCGTATTGAGCGGAAATTCCATATTTTCCTCATATTGCAGGAGCACAACCATCCATGGAACACTCTGTCTCAAACTGATATCCACCGCCGACTCATGCAATCCACTAAGGCTGAAAACGCCGAGATAAAACAAACAGCTACAATAGTCCTACCTAAAAACATGAAAAAGAAAAAGAAAAAAAAATCAAGACAAATCATCAGCAAGTGTAGAAGTACAAATTACTCCCAAGAATCGTGCAAATGAGAAATTAGAATCAAAATCAGTCCAATCCAATCGTCTCCGCTTTGGCCTCGTTTCAGCGCAATTCTGAAACAACTGCCGTGTCACGTGCCGATCTTGGTGGCTTTCCTTAGTCATTCTATTTATACTCCGTGTATAACTATACTCAGTGCAGAGTATTATGTAGTCTCGATTTAATACAAATAACATTGTTTCTACTTATAGTATTCTACATTTTGAGTATCCCAGTAGTGACTGAACATATTTCCGGTACGAATATCGTAAATAAGTCCAATATGACCCAACTGAAATCAACCCGCGGCCCAGACACTCCCAAGAATAGCCCCCTAACCCCCGTGCGTTTCAGTAAATTGGCGAATGATGTAGGACACAGGTGTCCTCGAACATGGTCTAGGAGTAGATTCGATCTAGAGGGGGTCCCTGAATTTAGACTAATACTAAAGCTAAAGCTAATACCAAGATAGTATTTGTCAAGTTTACTCCAGTTATAGAACTGAGGTAATACTATATATATTGTAGTACAACAAGAATGGCCCCCTAATGTACCAGTAGTACACTATGTATTCTTGTGATCATATGGTCAGTGACAAGTCCGCCCCCGTCAAAATATCCATATGGCCATAAAATGGATCTTCAAACCTCAATTGATTTTTGGAAAATGAATAGCAGCCACATCACAGTGGAATATGAAACATACCACTACGACACTTCTAATGAACTTTCTAGTAGTTGGTATTCGAACCTGGATAACAGATCGGATATCCAGGCGTCATATTACCACGATTCAATTGAAGGTCCATTTGTCTAGATGGACTGGGGTATATGGGGTATCTAGTGGGACTTGACTCTGTGGTGAGGCACTTGCAGTCCGAGTGTCGGCCTGCTACGGCCTAGATCATGATGTGGCCAGCGAAGTCTAGTAGACTTCGCTGGCGATGATCTTTTCTAAAATGGATTATTTGGATAGGAAGTAAACAAGAAGGATTGGTCTAGACAAGGCTAATGTCGATACACGTTAATGGAATAGTGATGTATGGTGAATGCTGGCGTATTGTGTTGTCTTAAGCTACATACTAGCAGTGTAGTCTTGATGTCGGATTTTGTTACCCAACGTGGCTCTTCACGTCATATTACAGATCCTAATTTTCTGCCTCGCGAGGCTGTTGGTTAACATGACTCGTCTTCAGATGAGTTCACGTCACAGCCTGGAGGTGCAGGAATCGTTCCTTGGCCACGACAGATATTGACGGACCATCAATTGCACCCGACCACACCCACATCCATCAATTGATGCTATCGTTCCTCAATTTCCGCTGCTGGGAGCTAGAGTGAACAAGTGGGGTATCATTACTGGACCATCTTCCCAAAGGGCGACTTTGATCGTAGATCTCTCTTTTGGGATCCACATCAGACAATAACTGCGGAGATGGCCTCTTCTTTCTTCGTTAAAACATATACTCATCCATATCAGAACAGGTAAAATCACGCCGGTTGGCCGTCTAAATGTTGTAATCGTTCTCGGATTGCGCTCGGGTCGTCGTGTCCTTCTTCGTTCTTGTATTCTTGCAGAACAATAGTCCGCATCAATCGGCGCGGTGCTCGGCGACCGGTGAACAACTCAAATTGGGCAAATCCTTGCTCAGGAAGTACGTCGAGACCATCCAAAGCAACCCATCCTCGGTGGGACAGTGATCGTATCTGCTTCATCAGAGGAGTGTTCAAGGGTTTATAGGCCAGCTGCGAATGATATGATTAGTTTGTGGCTTTTGACATGATGAGGCATGCATTAGCAAACTTACGTCGACGACAACACCTCCAGTTGGGCTTTCGAGCCATTGGGTAGGAACATTGAAATTTGGCGCTGGCTGCCCGCCAATGCTATGTGCAGGGATACCAGACACAATAATGGTCGGCTGTTTGTACTCCGTAGGCCACGGGTCACTTGCCGAGCGAAGAGTGCTAACTCGGGGCCGCCCACCTGCACGAGTCTCCTCATTGAACAGAAGTTCTTGCCGGTTGTAATGGTGAGCAAGTTTCTCTGCATTCGCGAGAGTTCGGTTGTAGACAAAGATATTCTCCACGCCGAGATAGATCAACGAGTACACTGCGGCGCGGGCCATACCTCCGGATCCAATGACAAGTCCAGTTGTCGTTGGACGCACCGCATTGGCCGGCGACAGACCTCTGCGAATACAATTACAGATTCCGATCCAATCGGTGTTGTCGCCATGGATACCCTTGATGGGGCCGGCACGGCTCTTTTCAGTGTAGATAGAGGATTCGCGAGAGAGACGAGAATCCATGTCATCATTGTTTCGGATGGGGACGAGAGTATTGACCGCCCCAATTGCCCGAGCGTGTGGAGACATAGAGTGAAGGAGAGGGATGACTTCTGTTTTATACGGCAAACTGACACTCGAACCACCGAAGAATTGGTTTTCAACAAGGTCATTCAGGCCATGGAGAGTAGAAGATTGGAAGATGGCATATCTGTGAGGCATGCCGCAGGCTTCAAACGCAGTGTTGTGCATGGCAGGCGACATACTGTACTCGACGTTGGCTCCAAAAACAAAGAACTGCATTGGATCCAAGGTAAACGAGCTGAAGAGCGCCTGCTGGGCTTCACGGGCTGTGATGCTGGGTCGTAAACGAGTCGGGCTTTCTTGGATGAGGGAAGGGTGTGTGACAGGAGTCAGAGTGGGGTTGAAGCAGCGTGATCTGCGGCCCAATGGTCCGGTATTATATGCAATCAGAGGAAGTGAAGAGACTGGAAAGCTTTCGATGCGGTGTCTAAATCGTTGCAAGGCAGCATCATCCTCAAGAGACTCAGCTGGTTGACAAAGCCGCACTACATTGCAGCCAAGTCGCTTTGCACGCTCGTAGACTTTCATATACTCATCTCCATCCCAGCCACCAGGCAGAGGCTGATATGCCTCAAAGTGGCCAATGATTTTTGTAGTGCCCTTTGCGCTGATTATTTGATTGATGATGTGATCATCACGGGACAAGTCGACGGTCAGGAAACTGGGAGCCAGCCGCAGTCCATGTCGAGTAAGGTTGAGATAGGTTTCATCGCTAGACCGAGAGCTCGGAGAAGGTGAGGAAGAGCCTGGAGGTGTAGAATAGCTTTCCACATGATAGACCAGAGGCACGATGATCTTTCGTCGAACAAGCGCCACGATCTGACTGATCTTTTCTGCAAGGTTGGAGTTGGCACCCATTTGGTCTGGAGTGCGAGTGACATCAACCGCCAACTCAAACGCATCGATGGTGAATTCTAGTTCCTCAATATCCAACTCCTTTTCGCAGAGAACGGAGAACGGAACCGAGATTGCAGAAGTGTAGCGCCGCGTTTCCACAGGCAGTGATGACAGTGGAAAGGAGGAATGCTGGCGTCTTGTTTCAGTGGCATCCCCAGTGATAAAGGCAATGAAGCTTAGGAAGTCTCGCTGAAGTCGTTTCAATGTCAAGAACGGAGTTGAGGATTGAAGTCGCTGGTCCAGTTTAGGTCCCGGAGACGGGTCATGACCCTCTTTATCCTTGCCGCCCTCCTGCTCTCCATGGGTCACAGCGGCGGCGGCGGCATTGGTGGCCTCGGAGAGGTTGAAGAATTCCAGATTCGAACAACCTCGATAAATCGGGCCAGAAAGTTCCAAGAAATGTCGAACTTTCTGTGTATCCCACGCTTTCAGGTACGACTGGATACTTTCGGGGTCACGGGTAATATGAACAACGGGATGCGTTTGGGCATATTCCCGCAGAAGGCGCTGGCCACTCCGCTCCATGGATCCGGCGCCACATGCAATCACACAGCCCTCCTGATTATCTGCTAGCATGGACTCAAACACCCTGGCTTCCTGTTGACGATAGACGGCATGTTCGTTATCTTTTTTGAATATGGCGCGCGAGCATCCCACCATCTGGTGGAAATATCGATCGGCGTCAATCAGGCGGCGACCAGACGCAGCAGCCAAAATAACTGCCAAGCTTGATTTTCCTGTACCACGGATACCGATAAGGACAACAGACGCATTGGTGATGAATTTACGTGAGGTCTGGAGAGGGCCATTGTCGAAAAGGACCGGAGAGGCGCGGTTGGAGTTCAGTTCTCGTGGTATCGCATGAGGTGTATTTGGGCCGCCACTATGAGGCTCACACTGTTCACTAGGCCGTCTTGAACTCGGCTGTGATCGAAAACCCCATGGAGCTACCCCAGGACCATTCTTCCTTGGACCATCATCGTGTTCCACCTCATATAATTTGCGCTTCGGTGGACGGACGAGAATAGACATGTCGCGTGAAGTGGGGGAGGGGAGGTAGGAAGAATGGTAGAAGGAGTCAAATACCCATGGTCAAGTTAATGTTGGAGAAGAGTAGGAGTCAAAGAGAGAAAAAGAGAAGTGTGTGAAAGTGAGAGAGGAAGGCAAGCGTAGATCAGCCAAGGTCGAAGATGGAACGGCGGAAAGGGAAGGTACGCTAGTGGATTTCTGTGAATATGCGGTTTTTGCGGGGGAAGGAGCGAACCTTCACGTAATACGGTATTGTTACACGGCCGGAACAGCCCTCAGCCGGCAATGCGAATTTCCCCGCGGGGTACCACTTGACCTGCAGCTGAGAGAAATCTCTTCGAAGTGAGCAGTACGGCAGTCTTATGTAGAGGTAGTTTATTTACAATTAGATATATCTTGAAATTCACAAATTTCTCAGTCGATTTGAGAACAAAAACCACTTTTATATTGCTACATTGTCCTTTCTGTTGTGGTATTTCCCAGACAATTCTCATTACATATTACATTTTGCCCAACTGGGACTGGCTCACCGCTAGCGGGTCAGCCGTATTGTATCCTTTCCCCGGAACGACAGAATCCCATCCGCGACTCCCAGCTTGGCCTTCGGTCATTTCCCCTCCACACCATTTTTTTCTTCTCTTATTTTTCCTTCTTCCCCAAATTTGATAATCTCTTTGAATCTCGCCCTCTTTCCCATAACGCACGGTCCCATCTAGGTTAGTGGGGGCCGAGGTTCATGGCGTAAAGCACGATCTCGTCTGCGCAGGCCGCTGTCGGCAAAAGGTTCAACTCCCCACACTACTTTCAACGTTGCATGAATATGCGCTTCGAACCGCCGAGTGGATAATCGAAAATTTCAGAAAACACCATGAGCTCTGACGCTCGCCAAGCCACCGGGGCAAATGGGAAACCAAAACGACGATGGATAGATGGCGACGAGGATACCAGGCCGAATGGGCCGGAAGATGCAGCCCAGCCCAAGCGACAGCGTGTCTCCAGGGCCTGTGATAGCTGTCGGTCGAAGAAAGACAAATGCGACGGAGTCCAACCGGTTTGCTCGACTTGCGCATCATTATGTCGTCCTTGCACCTACAAGGCCAATCCGAAGAAGCGAGGCCTACCTACCGGCTACATTCGATCTCTCGAGTTGTTATGGGGACTGGTATTCCAGAGGATTCAGGGGAGTGAAGATGTCATGCGCGCCATGATGCGGTCTATCAATCTCCCAAGCCATCTCGCGACGATGGGAAAGGAAGCCGAAGGGTCTGATACATTGCTTTCCTCATTTAAAAACAGTACTGTCTTGCGTGATATTGAGCGCATGCTTCTTGTCCTGGAACTGCCTGAGGAAGAACGGGATCGCAGCATGCAGGCATACGGTGACGGAGATACACCTCTGGATGTGGATGGAATCCTTGCCTCCTCCGAGGCCCAAGAATGGCAACTTCCAGAGGCGATGGAGCAACGCGAAACACCATTTACCGGTATATCGCCATCCCGTAACTCAATCATAAGCTCTGCCCCGAGGAATCCAACATACCGAACCAGAGATTCTGGCGTCCAAACCATTTCCGACGACTTTCACCCTCACGCCCTAGCCACCTCTTCGAACCCTACCAACCCCCGATCTACATCTACTAGTATCCCTCTCCAGCTTCCCTTCAACGCCTGGCCTCTGCTTGATATCTATTTCTCATATACGCAATGCTGGTTCCCCATACTGGAAAAGCATGACATACTCCGAACAGCCTTTCAATATACGGAAGGGGATGTGTACATGTCTCGCACAACTCCAGGCTCTGGAGATCATGCCGCTCTATGGGCCGTCCTCACTCTGGCTTCTCTTCAAGACGCCTCAATCACCGCTGGTGCACACTCTGACGGCCATTCCAGTCAATTGAACTCATCTCAATTGTATAAAACCGCTCGTGAGCTTATTCCGTCCGAGACGGGACCCTTTGAGGTTGGGCATGTACAAGCACTGCTTATTCTTTCCCTAATCAAGTTTGGTCAACAAGAGTGGAAGTCTGCCTGGATGCTTGTTGGCCACGCTGTTCGAATTGCACAGACTGTCGGTCTGGACCAACCATCCCTCCATGCGCCACCCAAACCCCCTGAACAGGGAAAGCAAGTCGGACGAGCAAAGCATGTCTTTCTGGGCTGTTTTGTCTTGGAGACACTTATTGCAGAGCAAACCTCACAATGCCCATCTCTTCGAAAAGATGACATGGCCCGCGTTGGAGCGATTGACGAAGATGGCCTCGAAGAATGGCACCCCTGGGAAGACCAGACTGGTCTGCGACCAATGCAGTCTTCACGGGCCTCAATGCAACGCGGACCGCTCAATGCGTTGAGTACTTTCAACCGTCTTGTTTCTCTGACTGCTATTTTAAATGACCTCTGTTTTTATGAGCAAGATCCAACTATCTCACGAGCACAGTTGGAGTCCTTAGAGTTCCAATTACAACGTTGGGCCAATTCTCTGCCTAAGAGTTACCGCATCGACATACAAAGCCAGCCATTAAGAGTGGCATCACCTCACATCTTCGCTTTGGAAATGACATACCAAAGCATAGCCACTTCCCTGAGCCTACAGATTACTTTAAGGGAACTCGACCAAAATATCCCAGACGTACCGCACAAAGGTCGCGCAGCAGAAAGTTCAAAGCGTCTCCTGCAATTGCTACAAATATACCTGGAAACATACAGCTTTTCGGCCACTGCTCCGACCTTTGGAATGATTCTCAGATACTGCGTCCCGCGGTCACTCACTAGGGATTTAATGTCCGATGTTGACCTCGGGATCCAAAATAAGATACATTCATATTCATCGCACCTTGGCCAACTTTGGCTGATGTCAGATCGACCGGACACAGGCCATACAGCCGGCCAAAGAAGCCAGGCAATCAGTGTATCACCGGCCACATCTCAGCAGCATGATGTTGCGATAACCGAGGATCCTACAGTACACATCATGCCAGCCAGTACTCCCCGCCATCTCGCGTCAGCAGAAACACACATCACGCCAAACACATCCCATCCACCTACCTCCGACCCTTTCCCCCCAGTACCTTGGCTCCGAGCACCGCAAAATATTGACGAGGGCGGCGGTCTACTCCCAACGCCAACCCCCTCTATGACCACCGTTGGTGGCTCCGAAGTGTCCGGTCAACCCGGTCAGTTGGATGCGTCATTAAACAATGGAATGCATCAACCCACATCCGCATCCAAATCTCAAAATGGTCCTCCCATGATACCCGATCTCACTCCTCCATTCCCACCGGGAGGTCATTACACTACACCATACCAAGACCCCTCCATTGGACTCGGCCCGTTTGTCGGCATGGACGGTTACGGGGCCCCGCGTCGTCAACAGCGGATTGCCCCAGATCTTGATGCCTTATTCGATGAACTAGCATCCCTGGATGGTGCTGAAAAGTACGTTCACAGTTCCATTGTCTTTCTTTCTCATGCAAATCTGTACTAACCGATCGCTTGCTAGGGCCGATAACCAGCCTGAGTTCATGCAGAACCTTGGATTTGTTGCTGACTCCAACGTTCCGGAGATATACTCTTTCACAAATCAGATCGAGCCTTTTTTGCTGGCGCAGACGCAACAAATGCCAGCCAATGATCCCCAGTCTATTGACCGAAGAGAATCACAGACACTGAGTATGGGAGGAACGCCAAAGCGATGATGTAGGGGCCATCAGGAAGAAAGTTACGCGAACTTGTTTTGCAGCCGCTGGTCGGCAGATATTCTTCCGTGTACCTGCATTTCGGAGTGTTGATGTACGATATCATATCCTCCCGGTATTGGCGAAGCACAGGCGTACGGACTGATCATGGAAGCGATATCACAGTGTTATAATAATACTTTTATGAGATTAGTATAAAAAAAGTATTCAACATCCCCAATTCATGACCCTAACATAATGAACGAAAGACAGCTTGGTAGTCATTCATTTGCGTTAATTCCATAGTACATGAGGTTGTAGAACATATAGCAAATAACAAATATCCTTAGCTACAAAAGCCATGAAGATACAAATTCACATCCAACTTCCATTTTATTCCACACCACATTCATGACTTTTCATCATACCAAAGCTGACCAAAGAAGAGTCTCCCTCGCAACTGGAACTTGAATTCAACTCAAGAACCTAAAAGAAAGAAGACTTGACTACTCAAAGAGCAGCCTTACTCTCCTTCTCAAGTTCCTTAAAATTAACCGCAACATGCTCAACCGCAACCTGATACCCATAAACCCCCAAACCAACAATAATCCCAGCAGCCTTATCACTGAAATACGAATGATGTCTCCAGGGCTCTCGAGCATGGACATTACTAACATGTAATTCGATGAACGGGATACCAACGCCCAGTAAAGCGTCACGGATAGCCACGGAAGTATGCGTGTAAGCGCCGGGGTTTATCACGATACCGTCGACTTTACCGCGGGCAGCTTGGATGCGGTCGACGATTGCGCCTTCATGGTTTGATTGGAAGGATTCGAGAGTTGCTCCATGTTTAGAGGCGGTTGCTTTTGCGTTGTTCTCGACGTCTGTGAGGGTTGTTGAACCGTAGATGTGGGGTTCGCGGGTACCGAGGAGGTTGAGGTTTGGACCGTTGATTAGGAGGATTGATTTAGGCATTTTGGTGGCGATTGAGTATTGATTTGGGATTTGTTTAATGTGGTATTCAGGTGTTTGTATATGAATTTTGAAAGTGTTGTTGGATATGGTTGGAAATATAGATGATGTGAACTTGTAGAAAAGTACGGAGTATGTCTGAAGCAGAGATGCGCTGCGGGGACTCACTCCGCGTATTCTGCACGCGGCTGAGTGCTTAACCGTGTGGGGGGAACAGTTCCACCCAAGTCCATACGTCTCCGCTGTATGCCGGTTGTTATCTTTCGGTAAATTTCATTTCCTACGTTCTTGTCCAAGGAGACTCTTTTTGTTAGTCATGTTATGATCAGAAGCGAGTGTGGGGGCTCTGTCTATCCTTGGAGGTGTAGCACTGTCGTCTGGTGTTGATGTCGTTGGATATCGTGGGGTACTATGCTGTGAGTAGTACCCCTTATACACTGCAATATTGCTGCGCTTTCTACCTCTTCCTTGTTCATTCAAATTTGAGCATCAATCTCGGATAACAAATTAGTTGTACTATGTACTTGCTCGTTTATGAACCTCCCTTCGCTAAATATCTCTTGCTTAATCTGGTTCTCGGTGGACAGTTCTTCTCCTGCTGTAGGATTAGTACCCTAACTGCCTTCGCAGCTCTAGTTATTAGTCTACCTTCAATGAGCACAAATCCCGAAAATCACACCACAAAAAGCTAGTAACATCCTTGCAGTCCATTGAAAAGTATATCTAATAGATACTCAACTGATCATACCTCTCCAACCATCCCATCCCAACTGTCTACAGCGATATCACCGCCCCACAGTGGGGTAAATCGATAAGGCAAATCGGCTAGCGGCGGTGCCTCGACCATTTTTCACCGGGAGTGACTCAAAGAAAATCGCATCTCACCTTATTTTCAAGCATCCTTCACATCCCCAGTGTCCCCAGTGGCTCTCACATCTTCTTTCCAGCTTCCAAGATACGAAACCATCCGCAAATACCCCTCAGTTACGGCACCATGGCAGTGGGATCGTTCCCCCAAGATGAACTCGACGAGATATACGCTTTTGCGATAGACCTTGGCCGCAAGGCTGGTGATCTGCTTATGTCCCGTGTGGAACAGCGCATGGATGGTGGAGAGGGTAATGCGCAAAGCTTCGAGGAGAAGGATAATTCGGTTGATATTGTGACCCAGACCGACGAGGGTGAGTTGAGGGAGAGATGCTGGTCTAGCTTAGCTTAGCTTCAAGCTTCCACCTGCTTACTACGACAAGGCAAATGCTGATATCAGAATCGACAGATGTTGAAGTATTTATTAGCACCGCTTTAAAGAATAAATACCCATCGCACAAGTTCGTCTAGCCCAACTACAACCGTCGTCGTAGACCTTATTAACGGCGTCCAGATTCCTCGGCGAAGAAACATATGCCAAGGGCCAGTCGCGTGATTATCTGATTGATGAGCAGCCAACATGGTGCATCGATCCGTTAGACGGTATATTCAACACAAACACCTTCTTGCCTCCGAGGAACAAGCGCGATGCTAACTGTCTTCCCCAGGAACCGTCAATTATACACACCTTTTCCCAATGTTCTGCATCTCAATTGGTTTCATCGTCCAACACAAACCAGTGATCGGAGTAATCTATGCCCCCTTTCAAGATCAACTCTTCTCCTCTTGCATCGGACGAGGCGCATGGTTAAACGAGAAACGTCGACTTCCCCTCATCCAGAAACCCTCTATTCCCCCAATGCCACCTAATGCCCCATCCCAATGTGTATTTTCCTGCGAATGGGGTAAAGATCGCCGTGATATCCCTGATGGTAATATGCATCGCAAGATTGAAAGTTTCGTGAATATGGCTGCGGAAATTGGTGGACGGGGTGGTAAGGGTGGTATGGTTCATGGGATGAGGAGTCTTGGAAGTGCGACGCTTGATCTTGCGTATACGGCTATGGGGTCTTTTGATATTTGGTGGGAAGGAGGTTGTTGGGAGTGGTATGTTTAAACACCCGCAATGAAGAGAATCAATCAAGAGCTTTGTTGGTCCTTGATTGGCATATTAAGATGATTTTTTTTTTACTGATTGGTTTGATTAGGGACGTTGCGGCTGGTATCGCTATACTTCTCGAGGCAGGAGGTTTGGTTACCACGGCCAATCCCCCGGAAAATATTGAATCGGACCCCATTGAAGATGTCCGATTGGGCAGCCGGTTGTATCTAGCTATTAGGTGAGACCTCCACACTTCTTCGCGGCTATAATCAGGAAACTGCTAACGAATGTCTTGCAGACCCGCTGGCCCATCGGCTACAGAGACTGGTCGACAGTCGCAAGAGCGTACTGTGCGAGAAGTTTGGCGTCGTGTTCGCAAGTTGGAGTATTCTCGACCTGGCGCATAGATCTCAAAGTAATTTCAGTACTAGTATATCCGACGGACCGGACACTGGATACGCATACTACAGGTTTAGGTCGCAGCATGATGTGCTACGGGGTTCGACAGATCTACCTTACTTTCCGAGATCTCCTTGGGAAGTCATCTGGAGATTGATATGTTATGTATTTCACAGACGCCAATCATCTATAATGCAAGAATCTTGATCTTTATACAATCGTTAAAAAAATGGAAACAAAAAGAGGACGTTAGAAAGGAGACAGGTGCAACGCATATTCGCATTACAGGCTGGACTTATTGGCTGCACGCTCAGCAACAGTCTTATCAACCATATCACGAACCTGCTGCACCAACTCAGGAGTTCCTTGAATGTCCTTCCCAGTCCAGAGACGAGCCTGCTCCAGACCCTGCCAAATCAAAGCCTCCGAACCGAGAATCACCTTCCAACCACCAGTAGACGCCAACTGAGCAATCTCAGTCCAGGGAACAGGGTGGTAGCACATCTCCAGGATGACACCCAGCTGCTTCTCCGCATCGGCAGCGGTACCCAGGAAAGCCTGGATGACGGCACGGGAGCGCAGCTCTTCAGGCGTCTTGGGAGGGTAGTTAGGGATACCGGAGACAATGGCAGCGGGAGCCTCGAGACGAGCAGCCTCTTCAGGGTCACTGACAGGGATCAGAGGAGCCTGGGCATTGGGATCCGGGTTACGCTGACGGTCTTCGGCCATGATAGACTCAACCTCGGCAGCGTCACGGTTGACGATGTAAATCTTGCTGGAGCCGAGCCAGCGGCGCATAACGTAAACAGCAGTGCGGGCGGTACCACCACCGCCGATAATGAGCGCGGGCCGGCCGCGGAAGCGCGAGGCATCGGGGGCGTTCTTGACGAGCGCTTCACGGATACCGTCGCAGTCAGTGTTGGTACCGACGTATTGGCGTGCGCCGGTGGTTGGGTCGTTGCGGAGGAAAATAGTGTTGCAGGCACCGGCTTGGCGGGCGTGCTCTGTCAAATCATCAAGATGAGGCATGATGGCTACCTTGTGTGGCATCGTCACGGACGAGCCGACGAATTTAGGGTTAGAGCGGATCGAGGCGAGGAATGTCTCGATTGGCGGCGACCGTGTGTATGGTGGTGGGTAAGTCGCTGATGTGCCTGTCACGCTGGAAAGAGGAATTTGTGTCCAGTTCAGACCCAAGGCATTGTAAACGGTCTGGTGAAGGGGTGGTGACAGCGAATTGAGCAGAGGGTGGCCGTACAGATAGGCAACACCGTCGAGATGCTCGGGGATGGAGATGGGCTCCTCCGCGGGCGGTTGAGTGGTAGTTGAGACTGCGGGAGCGGCCATTGTGAGAGCAAAATAATTGACAATTTGATTTTATTTTTTTGGGGAGGGAATTTTGTCTAAAGAGGGAGAATAGGGGAGACGAGGGGTAGTTAAAAGAGGGACTCGGGGAGAAACGCGAATGAGGTTATCTTCAGGATTTTTGCTGGTCGTAAAAGAAGAGCCGCGAGGCGGAGAAACACTATCCGCTGGTTCGAGTCCCTCTACCACTTTCTCTCCTCCTGGCAACAAACACTTTTCTATACAGTGATTTTAGTATAACCTACAGAACTGGTGATTTGCTCTTGAAATATATTCTATCATGTTTATATGCAATGCTAATCCATCATATTCTCTCTCTCCTCTCCCTCTTGGTGTTGATGCACGACATATTTTGATGGGGCAGAATGCTTTGCCACGGACCATCTCGAACAACATCACCACCACACCCCACGGGGGATTGCGACTCCTTGGCTTTCACAACAGCCTCCGGTAACCAATCGCGTACTTGGCGTTACTAGCATTCAAAACTTACTGCAAGTCAGCCGAACCATTCCAGTCAAGATCTGAGGGGAGCCACCGATTTTAGTTCCCAGCGCCATTGCCTTCCGGGGAAGCGCTTTTCCCCGCCACCTCCATTGAATTTTTCATCATTGGCCCTCGGTCAATCGGAAAAAAACCTGGGTCCATTTTGATTGTCGAATAAAATCAACTCTTTTTAGCCATTCAAAACCCGCTTGAATTGGAGCGTGCACCTGACTTCCCCGGTCTACCCCATCTGGAGTACGTTGAACATGGGGATGTCCAGAACGTCTTCCCCGGCCGAGATGCTCCACTTCTGCAGCGGCATCGCTGAATTTCCCCACACGATTTGAACCAACCAGCAGAGATTTCTCTTCGTTTAGACTCAAGCCATGACCACGGTGCTAAAGGTTCCTCACCCAGAGAAAAACAGAGAATTTCCTTACACGCCCCCCTCTCTTGGCTCAAGAACATACTTTCTTGGGGCCAGCACGCCGGGTTCTTATTCTTATTCTTCTGTGCGCACAGTCCCCTTCCTCTTCCACCAAGAGAGCTACAGTTCAATATTGTTTTGCCGGGACTTGGCCTTTTGATCGGGATTTTGCAAGTTTACACGCTGCTTAGTGCTATACCTTTCTCCGCCTCCACGTTTTCCACGTTTCCCTCGCCCCCTTAACCCACAACCCCAGACTTCTTTTCTTTTCCCCAAGCGAAGAAAGACTCATCAGTCTGGGGAACCTCGTGGCTATTTAGATCGCGGCTCTCCCCCAGATCGACCGTGGCAAGATCTTCTTACTTTGTTTCTCTTCTTTCCCCTCTACTCTCTTGTCTACCTTTTACTCCTTCCCTTGAGCACCTTTCCTGCATCCTTTTTGCTACACACCAAGTGGCCAACCCTTTCACAAGGGAGATCCGACTGTCTTCGTACTTGGTACATTGACAAGAAGGATCCAATTTGTCGCGTAGCTCCTTGGAGCTCATCTATTCTCTTTTCCTGCTCCTTTGTATACCCTATATTGAATCACCACCATGTCGATCCTCAAGCTTATTGAGGACCGGCCAACACCAAAGGCTGTTTACAACTGGAGGATCTACCTTCTGGCAGCCGTTGCATCATGCACATCATGCATGATTGGTTATGATAGTGCTTTCATCGGAACAACTCTTTCGTTGACATCTTTCAAGGATGAGTTTGATTTTGCTTCAAGGTCGAAGAGTGAGCAGGATTTGCTCAGCGCCAACATCGTCTCCACTTATCAGGCCGGTGCCTTTTTCGGATCTTTTTTCGCGTATCCAATTGGTCACTTCTGGGGTAGACGCATGGGTTTACTCTCTGCTGCTCTGGTTTTCATCCTCGGTGCTGGTCTGATGTTGGGTGTTAACGGAGACCGTGGATTTGGTCTTCTCTACGCTGGACGTGTATTAGCTGGCCTGGGTGTTGGTGCCGGTTCCAACATCACTCCTATCTATATTTCCGAGTTGGCACCTCCTGCTATTCGAGGTCGTTTGGTCGGTGTGTATGAACTTGGCTGGCAAATTGGTGGTCTTGTTGGTTTTTGGATCAACGTAAGTTTTAAGTCTGTTCCTAATGGTTAATGAGTCGCAGTCTAACGCGTTCTCCACAATAGTATGGGGTCGATCGAACTATGGAACCTAGCCATAAACAATGGATTATTCCATTTGCTGTTCAGCTGATTCCTGCTGGTCTTATGCTTATTGGATGTGTCTTTGTTCGTGAATCTCCACGTTGGTTATTCATGCGCGGGCACCGCGAAAAGGCTATCAAGAATCTCAGCTGGATTCGCCAATTGGACGAGAATGATATTTACATGATCGAAGAGATTACTGCTATTGATCAGGCATTGGAGCATCAGCGTTCTACCATTGGTATTGGATTCTGGAAGCCCTTCCAGGCTGCTGGCTCTGATAAGAAGGTTATGTGGCGCTTGTTCCTGGGTTCCATGCTGTTCTTCTGGCAGAATGGTTCCGGAATCAATGCCATCAACTACTACTCCCCAACTGTTTTCAAGGTCAGTCACAAAAAGTTCTACAAGCGAAGTAATCTCGTGCTAACAACATCTTCAGTCTATCGGTGTTCAAGGAAACAACAGTCTGTTCACCACCGGTATCTTTGGCGTAGTCAAGACAGTTGTCACTTTTGTTTGGCTGCTGTATCTGATTGATCGCGTCGGTCGCCGTAATCTTCTTCTGATCGGTGCGATTGGTGGCTCCATCTGCATGTGGATTGTCGGTGCGTATATCAAGGTCGCAGACCCTGAAAATCACCCCAAGCCACAAATGGATGGCGGTGGTATCATGGCCATGTTTTTCTTTTACCTGTGGACCGTCTTTTATACCCCAACCTGGAACGGTACTCCTTGGGTCCTTAACTCGGTAAGTCACATATCTTGGACCCAGCAGATGCGGTTTGCGCACAAATACAAGGGAGAACTAGTCCTAACACGCCTCTTCAGGAAATGTTCGACACCAACATGCGTTCCCTGGCACAAGCTTGCGCTGCTGCTTCGAACTGGCTGTGGAATTTCCTCATTTCGCGCTTCACACCGCAAATGTTCGACAAGATGTCGTACGGTGTATTCTTCTTCTTTGCTTCGCTGATGATTCTTTCCTTCGTCTTCGTATTCTTCCTCGTCCCTGAGACCAAGGGTATTCCCCTGGAGAGTATGGATGACTTGTTCGGTATCAAGCCAATTTGGCGAGCTCACGCTGCTATCCTCAGCCGACTTCGCGAAGAGGAAGCCCAGTTCCGTCACGACGTTGAGGAGTCTGGCATGGCAGCTGCTAAGCTTGACGCGGAGCAGGTTGAGCATGCTGCGCCTGAGCAGACCAAGTATGCTTGATGCGTTTGCGTATTGATGCTTTCGTGTGTAGATAGTCGTTTTGTATTTTCTTTGAATACCTATCAAGTTGGAGATTTGAATATGTCAATCCGGTCTGAGATCTGGATATGTTGGATAATATTGAATGTCCATGAATAAATGAGAAATTGACGATGTCCCTCATTTCAACCCCTCGACATGAAGAATTTGAAGTAAACGTACTTGTCTTGACAGTATGTAAAGAACAACTGTAGAAACTGTGAATTCTGGTTTGACAGTACATGACACAATAAGTAGTAAATATCTTCATCAGCTTACAGCACTCTTCAGAGATGATGAAATATCAAGTCCTTCCCAACAAGCAATCGCATCAACGCAGACTTGACCAATTACTCCTTCGACCCTGCCAACAGATCAACGTTGATTTCAACAGGTTGACCAGTCCGCATAGCCCGCTGAACAGCTTCACACACTATCAACGCACGCAAACCCTCTTCACCCGAACAACTCGGCTCCGCCTCGCCACGAATAACATCCACAAAATGAGCTAGTTGCAAATCGAATGGAGCAGCATCATCAGGAAGTTCAATGCGATCAACAGTCAAGGGGGCACTCCAACTCTTCTCGCCACTCTTCTCATAACTCCACCGCGTCAAATCAGGCACACTGAGTGAACCTGCTGATCCAAAGATACGATAGAAGTCCGAACCACTCTCAACCTTAGGAATCATAGGATTCTCACCAGTCCCCATTTCAAAATTATGCGGGGAGGGGGTGGCGTCGCAGACAACGAATGATCCTACGACTCCAGAGGCAAATTTCATCGTTAATGCCGCACCCTCGTCTGCATCGTGTGTAGGTGATTCACGTTGAGGGAGAATACCCTCTGCCTGAACACGAGTAATTGGTCCGAAGAAGTGGTGCATTAGATCAATGTCGTGAACAAGATTGATCGGAATAACACCACCACCGCGTGCACTAGATGTACGCCAATCGCCAATCCCCGCGAAGTATGAATCAGGCTTGTATAATGTCCATAATCCATTAACGGCAATGGGCCGACCGAGAGATCCATTTTCCAGGATCGATTTCGTGGCTCGTACGTATGGGTTGAAGCGGCGGTGGTGACCGACTAGTAACTTCAAATGGGCATACTCTGGTGCTGAGGCGAGAGATAGGAGCGAGTGACCGGTTTCAATGGTATTGCTGATTGGTTTCTCGAGAAGAACATGGACATTGCCTGATAGTAGTTCTTTTGCGACGGGGACGTGGGTTTGATTTGGTGTACAAACTATTGCTGCGTCGGGTCGGTGGGGTGAAGATAGAAGTGCCGAGACGGATGGATAATAATTTGTTCCCAGGTCTGAGGCTGTTTGAACGCCTGTTGGCATTGGGTCGACTAGGGCGATTAATTCCGTATCTGGATTGTAGATGACGGATTTCGCATGGCGCGGACCGATTAGACCGGCGCCGATGATAGCAATCTTAATCGACATTTTTGGGTCTTTTCCAAGGGTCCAAGCTCTCAATAAATTTGATTTCGTAGACTCAAATCAATTCCACTTTGGTGAAATTCACGGTGGCTTTTCACAGAGTCGTCGCTGAGGACCCAATGGGATTAAAATGGTCGTCATTGTAGGCATTTCGGCATAGAATTAACGGTCTTGGCGGGCTCGTCTGCGTGGAAGCGGCCTTGAAATATCCGATTGGAAGAAAAAGCCGGGGCCCCGACAAGACATTCTCGCTCGGTGAAATGGGGAAATCCTTCTCGCGACGGGCGAAGCGTCTCCCTTTTGACGGAGGCAAACGACGGACGGCGGGTAAACGTTTCTAATTTCTGGTGGGTCAGCGAAGCACTTACCCGGTCACATGATCCGCATATTACAGGATGGCGACGGCAGTGGGAGAACGCAGCTCCCACACCTCCTGGGGATAATGTTTTATTTCGTTGGGAGGAGAAAAGAGGAGAAAGGAGAGTGAAAAAAAACCGTGGAGAATGTTTTCTAAGCACTTTGGTCTTCCTTGTTTTGTATTTTTTTACTTCTATCCTTTTTCAATCTCACTTTCATCAACCTGAGTTGTGATTTTTTTGTTGCCACTGTACCTTGAGTAGTAAACCTCGAGGAAGTACATCCTTATCGTTATCTGCACCATTCACGCTTCCCTGACATTTCCATCCAAATATTATTCCAAAATGGCGTTTAACCGCCCCGGAATTGCCTCCATGTCCTTGGGACGGCCATGGATTCACGACCTCCCTGGCAAACTGATGCAAGCAGCTGCTCATGGCTTCGAGGGCATGGAACTCTTCTTCGATGATCTGGACTGCTATGCTCAACGGATATTCAACGGCGATCACCTCGAGGCTGCACGTACGGTACGTCGCATGTGTGAGCGTCTTGGCATGACCATAATCTGCCTGCAGCCTTTCTCCATGTACGAAGGACTGCTAGACCGGGCCGAGTCCGACCGTCTGATTAATGAGAAGCTTCCTAAATGGTTCACGCTGGCGCGGGCCCTGGGTACCGATATGATTCAGGTCCCATCCAACTTCCTTGGTCCAGACCCTAAGACCGGTGCTCCACGAACAACAGGCGACCACGCCGTCATCGTGCGTGACCTGCAGCGTCTAGCGGATTTGGGTGCAGGTGCAGGCTTCCGATTCGTCTACGAGGCTCTATGCTGGGGCGATCATGTTGATACTTGGGAAGCTTCTTGGGACGTCGTTCGCGATGTTGATCGCCCTAACTTTGGCCTTTGTCTTGATTCATTTAACATTGCTGGTCGTGTATATGCGGATCCCGCCTCTCCTACCGGTTGCACTCCCAACGCTGCGGCGGACCTGGCTGCATCTCTGGACCGTCTTCGCAATGCGAATATCGACCCAGCTAAGATCTTCTACGTTCAACTCGTTGATGGTGAACGGTTAACTGCTCCTCTTGATGAGAAGCACCCATTCCATGTGCCCAACCAGCCTGTGCGCATGAACTGGTCTCGCAATGCTCGTCTTTTCCCATTCGAGGAGTCTCGTGGTGGTTATCTGCCCATTGTGGATGTCGCTCGTGTCTTCTTCGAGGATCTTGGCTTCAAGGGTTGGGTTTCTCTAGAGCTGTTTAGCCGCACTCTTGCTGACCCTGACCCTTTCACACCGGCCGACCATGCCCGCCGTGGAATTGACTCTTACAACAAGGCTGCACAGCTCTTTAACTTCGAGGGCCAGGAACATAAGAGCTTAAAATATGTTCCTGTACCGGAACCTTCTTCTCCTGTTCAGCACCGTCTGTAAAAAGGATGGTCCATTCTTTCTGTTGTTTCCATTATCCACCTGATTTGTACATATTGCATCTTAACGACTGTCAACGATAGACCGCTCTCAATGGGCATTTAGTATTCAATGAAGTTCATCCGTAAGTAATTGGTAGAAGTTGTAAATTGTGCAGCTGTTACACTCGCGGCCTGCATTTTGGATTTGAGGAAGAAGAGGAATAAGAAATTCTTTTTTTCAGTTGGAAAATTCGGATCATTATTTTTTAGACTTGTTAAGAAAATTTCGAATGTTTACACATTCATCTGGCTGATTTTGACTAATTTCGGACACCAGTTCATTGAAGTTCACCCTCATTAGAGAGCAAATTTATCAAAATTGAGGAAGCGTTTGAAATATGTGCGAAGAAAATTTCCCAGCTAAGTTGATCCAAACTAGAATATTGTTACTTAAATAGACCCATTAAAAAATACCGTTAGTTGAGAAATCTGTAGTAAAAGGAGGACCCTTAGTTGTGTATTCATATATTCCCCTAGATTTTGCTCGGCTGCAGCACAAGGGGCAAGCAGGAATTGTCCACACAGCCAAATGAAGCATTCCAGCCCTATGATCGGGTGATGTGACCGCGCTAAGGGCTAAGCAATACTATAGTAGCAGGGATCAGAGTCGTGGCCATTCTGCGCGTGCAGATTACACTAAATCTGGTGTGGACTAACATGTCCGACAGGGTATTTTTAATAGAGTCCCATTGTGCTCATTACTGTTGCAGTGTACAGCAATTTATCTTATTTACGGACCCCTGAGCTACCAATACACTCAGTTTCAAGAGCTTCATCACTGTCTCCTGGACCCTTCTGCACCTCTCTGAATAGCAGTTGTGTACCTGTAGAAGCTTCACTACTCTAGCGCCTCATGACCCTTGCACGCGACTGATAGCTAGTTGATTGCTTAATTGTATAATTTCCTAAAAACATGACTAGAATATGTGCCAGGTACTCTGGCTTGAAGAAAATGCTGGACTTCTCTGATTGCCACATAAATTTCTTTTAGTCAGCCTCAAAGCCGGATAATGCGGATGTGTTCGAGGATCTGGACCCTCGAAAAGCTCTCACATTGGCCTCAAGCTTCACCTACCCCTGGCTGAGCAAATACATAACGTCATTCACTGCCACCTGTCGTTGAATTTGAGTTTGTCCGAGCATATGAGACGCGGGTCGCGTGAGCAATTATTAAGCTCGCCGTTACTAGAAAGCGAGAGTGCGCTAGGGTAGAATACCTCGTCCCATGATGTACTTAGCTCAAGTTTTGCCCACCTTGACCATCGCTTTTCCACAGAGTCAATCTCGGCATTTATTTTAGACATCTCACACAATATCAGTAAATCATGGCCGCTGTTGTACCGCCGACCCCTGCAGGGCATCCCTTCGAACGATTGAACGTCGTTCATTCGCGTGATTGGTCATATCAAGGTACAACGCGATCACAAGATGGTGGCCACGACAAAAAGAGATTTATACATGATGGGCTGGATGATGGCGCTCGCGTTCTAGGTGGATAGTGTCCCGGCGACATCTCCATTTCATGAACTAACAGAATTGCGTTCTATCTTAGAAAACGGCCGCGTAGAAATCCATATCGATCCGCAGAAACCCAGCATCGCAGGGCTATTGAATCACATCCAACCCCCGAATATAAATTATGATCGAGATGAGGAACAGATAGACAGTGCAGAAAAGCATTTCGCCGGGGACGATCGTTTTCCACTGCACCTTAATCTCGTCATCCAGGTAATTGGTTCTCGAGGCGACATTCAACCGTTTGTTGCACTGGGGAGAGAACTGAAAGCCCACGGCCACCGAGTCAGATTGGCCACGCATTTAAGTTTTCGGCAATTCGTTCTCGATAGTGGTCTAGAGTTTTTCAACATTGGAGGAGATCCGACGGAACTGATGGCTTTCATGGTAAAAAACCCGGGCCTTTTACCAGGGTTCAAGGCAATACGCAAAGGAGAAATCCAAAAGCGTCGGCGTGAGATGAGAGAAATCTTCAATGGATGCTGGAGATCTTGCTTTGAGAAGGGTGATGGGACTGACCTTCACCAGATCAAGGAAAACCCATGGAGCAAAGCTTTGGATTATCGAGAACGGTCCTTTGTGGCGGACGCTATCATAGCTAATCCTCCTAGTTTGGCCCATATACATTGTGCGCAACGACTAGGGATCCCTCTCCATATTATATTCACGTAAGTCGAACCTCCGATATACCAAGAGCTAGTTACCTCTCGCAACTTAGCGAATATCTAATAAATGACAGGATGCCTTGGTCACCAACTCAGTCATTTCCCCACCCATTAGCAAATGTTCATTCACAGAATTGCAAGCCGACTCTCGCAAACTTTATGTCCTATAATGTTGTAGATGTGATGGTATGGGAAGGGTTGGGAGACATTCTGAACACGCTCCGCAAAAACACCTTATCACTCCAACCTCTAGACACAGTAACCGCCTCGAGCATACTCCACCGACTACATGTGCCGCATACATATCTTTGGTTAGGGGTATATTCCTGGCTAGCAAAGACATATTCTAAATTTTGAAATAGGTCTCCTTCATTACTGCCTAAGCCTCCTGATTGGGCTAATAACATCGATGTCTGTGGGTTTAGCTTCCTCGTTTCAGAGAGCGACTACACGCCACCCCAGGAAATCGTTTCCTTTCTTGATGCAGGTCCAAAACCAATATATATTGGATTTGGCTCGATCGTAGTTGACAATCCTGACAAATTAACGAAAACGGTATTTGAAGCGGTAAAAAAAACCGGACAGCGGGCTCTCGTCTCGAAAGGTTGGGGAAACCTTGGGGCAGATAAAGTGCCGGAAAATATTCTTATGATTGGAAATTGCCCTCACGATTGGCTTTTTCGTCAGGTTTCGTGTGTGATACATCACGGAGGCGCTGGCACTACCGCGGCGGGCCTCGCCTTAGGTCTGCCGACGATAATTGTCCCATTTTTTGGAGACCAGCAATTTTGGGGGAGTATCGTTGCGCGGGCCGGAGCAGGGCCATCACCGATACCACATAAACGTTTGAACACCCAAAATCTCTCCGACGCAATAAGGAAAGCGTTGGAAACAAGTACAATCGACCGGGCACAGGCGATTGCGATGAAAATGCACGAAGAGTCTGGCGTACGCCACGGGGTGCATAGTTTTCATCGAAATCTTGATCCCGTGCGATCCAGATGCTCTATAGTCTCGAATCAGCCAGCTGCTTGGCATCTCAAGCATACTGATATCAACTTGAGTGCCTTTGCAGCAACAGTCCTGGTGAAATCCGGAAAGATCAGTCCGGAAATGCTCGTGCTGTAAGTCTTCTCCGACTAACGACACCAAAATTGGCAAAATTTTCATGCTGACTGTCTCCAGTCACCGTCCTATCGAATATGATACATTCATGGACCCTGCCAACCCACTTACGGCTGGTGCCCAGGTGGTTTTTGGAGCCATAACGAATGTCGTGGCTGGCTTCTTAGATGCTCCAAAAGATATTGTGAGTGACGCTGTTTCTTTTGTCCGCGCAACACGTCATCCCCGTGAACGTTTCGATCGCCGCGCGGCTTGCCGGGCTGCAATTTCTTCACTGGATGAAACATCGCCAGAAAACAGCATCGAGAGCGAAGAATCACCTCTTGGGAATGAGACATGGCAATCACAAGTTGAGAATGATGGACAGGGAGCTGGAGAGAACCGAGAAGATGAAATTCCACAAGCAGACACTGATGACGAGGACAATGGAGACCATATCAATGAAATCGCTCGAGTTCAGAGCATAGAGCGCAAAAGAAATCTTCAACTTGACAAGGCAAAGACAATGAAAAGCTCGATGACTCCTTCGAAACCACCCAAATTCATTGTTCTCCGCGAGGCTGCGTTGTATGGAAGCAAAATTTCCAAGAAATGTATGAAGGTCATCGTATGGTTACCAGCCGATTTCTCACTGGGCATGGCCCGAGGTTTCCACAACGCACCCAAATTATATCACGATCCGACAGTGATCGACACCCCCCAGGTAGTCGGCCTTCAAAGCGGTTTCTCAGCAGCAGGAAAGGTAAGAACAGCCATACCGGCACCATCCTAGGACCAGTCACCCTGATATAAGTTTAGGAGCTCCGAGACGGTTTCTACTTCAGTATCACAGGTATAGGAACACATCCACGCGATGGTTTCAAAAATGAAGGCACGAAGGGGCTCTTCAAAGGGATCGGAAAAGCAATGGGAGGGTTGCTTCTCAAACCAGCAGCAGGTATGTCGCACGAGTAGGTCATATTTTTACGATCGTCTCTCTTACAACGTGTCTTCAATCAGGGTTATGGGGTCTAGCAGGGTATCCATTGAGCGGTATACTCAGAGAGATAAACGACTCTTTGGGCAAGCATCAAAAATGCATGATTGCGATGGGTCGTATTTCGCAGGGACTTGAGGAATTCCGAGAGTCCACGGCCCAGGACAGGGCAGAAGTATCCACAGCGTGGAGTCAGATTGAACACGACTTGAAAAAGTCGGATTACAGACATATCCTTGCTGACTAGTGCTAGGAAAGAGGAGATAAGTATTACGAAGTTTCTCAGCTGTGACCTCCCACGAGTGGCTTGAGCGGACGCGATATTGCCTCTGTATTATTCATTCCTAATTCGAATGACTTTAGTGACATGATCAATGAAAGTGTGCCCGTGATGATCTTCAATTCATTGGTACTAAGCCCAAGCACCTTTATAAAAGCGGCGATAGCTAAGGAAGCCCTATGGGTATTCGAGGAAGATCGTAAGGGGAATGAATCACCCTGCATTTCCTCACACAAATACAGTCTAGAATACCTTGCAAGGACAACAGAAATTGGTTTACATTCCCCACTACACATGTCAACGTTTGATTGTGAATTTTCCATTCTTATCAAAATTAATATTGTCCATCCACAGACAAGGTAGAAAAGTCCTACCTAGTAGAGGAAAGATGTTACGTATAGTCACTTAGGTATTTGGCTTGTTGTTTGATCAAACCACACAGTGTCAATGTATTATTAAAGTTGATCGCTCAACTTTCGCATTATGAATTTTATAGCCCTATTACCACCTCGCATCTTTGTAAATTGAATATTAGCCATACTGGAGTCTAATGGAGAAAAGCGGTCTAACCACGAGCCCATCAGCCACCATGGCCAACATAAATAGCAACTCACTGATACCAATACTCAAAAGAATACTTATGTCATTGTCCAGCTCAGGCTTCGACTATTCATGACTGAAGAAAGAAAGAAGAAATGAAATCTCGAACATGCACTTTGCTTGGATTCTTAGGCTGAATATCGCTTTATCACTGGTAGTATCACACTGCCAATACTATTATCAGGTTGACCACAGGATTTGCTTTTGCAGGGTGGAAATATTCCCGTTCAATACTTCTACCAGTATCCAGTGAAAACAAAGTTGACTAAAATGTGGGGAGTTACCTGGAGAGCTGGTGAATGCAGGTCTCCTGAGTCAGATGTGTGAGGCAGTCAATAGCCATAATGACTGAATTTATACCACAGTTTCAAGACTTTCTGCCTTGAAAATTTGAGTAGTGAATGTTCATGCGATGTAGGGGCATATGTAACGCCAGGAAATGACTTTGATACTCATCTCTACTGCTTCTAATCACCTTAATTTTCTAACACCCAATTTATCACATTCATATCAGCCTTATCTGATCGATCTCATTCTTCAACCATCTCCAACTGTACTCAAGTGCTGAAGTCATTCAATCCCTTCCAACAACTCCCCCAAGAAAAAGGCCTCTCACGAGAAGAAGGTTTCCGATGACAAACTCCTCCCCGCGCCTGTTGATGCCAAATGGATGAAACCAAAGCCAAAGGTCAAAGGAACCCATGAATCAGGATGCCTCAAGGGAAAAGACCGGGTTGAGATGAGAGAACGGGCGATGACCAAGACAAAAGAGGCACTCGAGCGTGCCAACAGCGAGAAGCCTCCTTGTCAAGCCCAGTGGAAGTCTGCAGTCATAAAGCAAGTACCAAAACCTAACACATGCATTAAACATACTAATTATTCGGGGGTTTATCGCTAATTTAGACACGGATACGACAATGATTCGTCCAGTCGCCGCGACAGGACGGGAAGGCTTGGTGACCCGCGACCTCATGTGAATACCACGGCTACGGCCACGAATGGCTATCGAAAGACAATGCATATAACCTATGCAGGAATAATTGAGGATGGGCATCGGGGGGAATCCTCCTCCTACGACGAATGGAATGTTCAAGGCCCTTACCGTGTGGATGGCAGTGGCATATGTTATTCTAGGGCCGGGGAACATTGAATGATTGAACGAACTATGGTATGGTGGTGGTTTGCAGGAAACATCTAGCATCTCCAACTAGAGTAGGCTATGAGCTCAATGAACTTACACGATGAAATGTCCCAAGAATAAACCAACGGAAGCAGCGATACTCGAGATGCGGGTGACCGATTGCAAGCTATCTAGAATAGTAAATAGGGTATTGTATTGCCTATTATTTGTACCCCTCCGTGCACAAATAAATATTTTCAACGTTTCGAGCTATCGGATGGTTCTGGCTCATAGGATAATTGAAAGTAATTCGTACTAAGATGTGACTGAATGACTTACACAGCTTACTAGATCTTACAATTGAAGGGATTTGTCCTAGCAATTTTGAAGTGCATGCGCTTTCGGCGAATTTGGAATTTATTCAACAGCAAACTTGAGCTTGTCTATCTATAAATTTTGCATAATCTAGGTCTCAGGAATGTTCACAATTAAGCAAAATGGCCCGAAGAGTGGTGAATTGTAGAAGGTGTGTCGTTTATAGATCTAGATCACATGACCCGAGTGGGTGTGACCAACCATGTTACTCTTCTCAATAGAGCAACCATTTTGAGTCATTCATCCATCTATCTCACTTCAATTTTCAAAAAAGTTCTTCGTCGCCTGAATCATCTCTCTAACACTCTCATTTTGGTCAGTTCCAGTCCACCATCAGTTTGACCTTCATTCAACCTCGTCCTAGAAGCAGTCATGATTGACGGCGTCATGCCGGAGCAAGTGGAGTACGAGGATCTACTACCATCGGCACTCGAGGATTCTGAAAGGAAAGCAAAAGCTGCTGCTGCAAGGACTTTCAAAGTCGAGCCCGGTGATACTCTAAAGGATGGTCGCTATCGACCATTTCGAAAACTAGGCCAAGGGAGCTACGCATCAGTCTGGTTGGCACGAGACATCGAGGAGAGCCGATATGTTGCCATCAAGGTTGGCCGCATGTCATCCAGCAGCATTCTTTTGAACGCAATATCCTCGATGAAACTCCTGCAAGAAGACCAGGTACCCGATCATCCAGGCAAGGACCACGTCGTCGACCTTCTGGACCAATTTATTCACGTGCGTCCAAATGGATCACATATTTGCCTCGTTACAAACCCGTTGGGGAGGAGTCTTGAGACAGCACTCACTTTCGACTGTGGACAAGCTGAGCAGGAGCCAGCACCCTATGCATTCTCTCGCAGGGCTTCGATTCAGACACTACAAGCTCTTGACTATCTTCACGAACATAACATCATGCACGGTGATGTTCACCCGGGAAATCTACTCTTAGCCTTGACTCACGACATTGATAAGGATACTGAGACCGAAATTGAGGCGAAGAATCAGAGGGGCAATGAACTAAACCTCTCTGATGAACCCTACTGGCTTGACGAAGGAATTTACATCCCAGAATCCGACCCCACGAATGCCAATGTTATCTTGGTTGACCTAGGCGCTTCCAGCCATCCCGCAGACGTACCAAGTCGGAAATACGCCTACCCCATTCCATACTGTGCGCCCGAAGTCGTGATGGATACGGGAAATGTCACTTGCAAGGCTGACATCTGGGCACTTGGATGTGTCATTTTCCGCATCATTACCGATATACCCCTGTTCGCACCAGAAGATTGCTGTTGGGGTATGAATGAAACAGAACGTGAGCAAATGGTTATGTTTATTGACCGACTGGGCTCGGTACCTGAATCTCTACGGAGCGCTTGCAAGGACTTAGACCTCAACCTTACATCAGATGGTCTTTTGGTGGATCCTTTGCCTGAAGATGAAAGAGCAGAGCCACTTGCCGATTTTTTCATGGAGTACAAACCGGAAGGCATGGGGGAGGAAGAGATTGCGGCTTTCATTGAGTTTCTGGGTCTTATGATTCGCTTTGACCCAGATGAGCGGAGCTCCATACAAAATTTGCTCCAACATCTCTGGATTACCGACTTTTCAGTATGCTCATAATTTTCGCAGTCATGACTTTTATTGGATAAATTTTTTTGTTATTCTTATCTCTGGAGTATAATTTTTGTAGGAAGATGCGGAATCAATACCATTAACGTTCAAAGCTATTGTGCATATTGCTCGTAAATGAAGTCCGCCTGGTTGTATTTTTGAACATTATTCCGCAAGCTCAGCTTCAACAATACCAAGTCCCTCACCATGGCGTGTCCAGTAGTTTACAGCTCGTAGGCCATTTGCCGTTAGCAGATTCTCCCAGCGTTGGCGCGTCCGCTCCAGACCCGAGCAAAACACCATGACAGCCATATCTGTTGCACAGGGAAGTGGGCTGGCATTCTGGTCAGGTAGGATGTATTCTTCCATTATAATCTTCGAGAACCCCCGTTTCATAGCGGGCTTCAGGTTCTTGAAGATAGTCGTTGCCCTTTCATCGGACCAGTCGTGAAGAACATTTTTGAAATAGTAGACTCTCGCACCTATATCATGATGTTAGTACCTCTGACTCATATCCCAGGAGATCCTACTATTGTACACATTGACTTACCATGGATGGGCTGGACCTCATTGAAAAAGTCAAACACCTGCGTATCCACCTTTGCCGCTAAGAGGTCCTGCGCATCACGAACTTCATCAATGACAGTAGAAAGATCTTCCAAGATCAGTCTCCCGGGTGCATCTGGTAGTCTTTCTCTGAAGCCAATCAGATCGTGGCCTCGACCAGCTCCTATGTCGACGATCAAGGGTGTATCAGGGCTGAGTTCCGGATGGTCCAGAATTCGCTCGCGAACTGGGAACCAATCGCACCAATGCAAACGATCGGCCCTTTGACCTTCCATAAAACTGTTGAATCGACTCAAAGCATCATGATTCTGACATAGCCAAGTGAATCCATTTAACTTTCCGAGTTTATTTGTGTACTGCAATGGAGCAACGAGCGGGTCATCGGGGTTTCGATAATTGGTCAACTCGAGGAACTCTGGTGTCTTTTGGAAGGAGGGCAAGAACTCGCAGAAGCTGAATATATTGTCAATGCTGTATCGGGAATGGGAATTGGAAATAATACAGTGACTCAAGCACGCCTATCGAGGGTCGTTTAGTCAACTCCTTCGACAATGCAGTTGGCAAGTACTCGCATGGAGTAGGCTCTTCGATGATATCATTCGCAACAAGAACGCGCAAAATGCGCTCTGTGGGGAATTAGTAACGAACTCCAACAGATCAATGACTTCCACTTCTGGTTTTCTGGTTTTGATTGACTGACCAGCTAGCAAGGGATCTGCAGGCTTTGCTGCCGCCAGCTTTGCTAAAGGCACTGGTGACTCTGCATCTGCAAGCACAGGAAACACTTTCATATCAAGGGCTACCTTGGCAGCCATGACAACGGCGGGCTTCAGAAGTTAGTCATTGATATAAGGCATACTGAGATATCTGTGGATAATGATGCTCGCTATGATCAGGCAAGATATTCTTACAGTATAAGCTATTCTCAAAATGGCATCACGGGGTCGTTCCAGTGCTCCTGCCAGTTTTAAAGCCTGATCACGAGCTTTAATGCGGCTGGTCTCAGCTTTTGTGGACTCAAAGTCGTCTAATGCCACTTTTGTCTGCTCTAGTAGACATTTGATCTGTTGGGTATCCATTGTGATATCGACAGCTTGTATAGGCTGCTATTGGACCTTGACGGCAGTTCTAAGTCAATTGAAAGAGTCTCAAGAGCTTCAGATCAATTTCAAAGATTAATCTGACGATCACTGGGGGACTTTGCTACTAATAGTTGCATGGCTACAGCAATGTAACCCGCGTCAATTTCTCTTCCGAGAACGCTGCAGTTGACTCCATCAACGCACATATCGCTTCACTTCTAGTGAAGTTACACATATGCTTCAACTTCCGCTTTGCTCGTATTAAAATTTTGCTCGCCATACAGAGTACGATGTAGAGGGGGAGATTGTCCCGCCGTGGGTCTGGTGTTGACGAGGCTCCGTGGTGGAGAACTGGCGGGGTTACGGGAGACTTCCGCTTGTCAGGGTCGTTCGAAATATTCAGGCGCGAGCTAGGATGTGCATTCTTCGACTGTGAGGTTTTGCATGTCAGTATAGAAAAGACTATGTCGCATTGATGCTGGATATTCTTATCTTCAAGGAAGTCAGCTTAACTAGCAAGCTCCTATCAAAGCAAATCATCATCGTGCTAGTTCAAAAAATCTACAACTAAGCCTCCATGACTCCTGATCTAGTCAAAATTGGACATAGTGTCTGAAATTACACTTTTCAATGCGTAATTCGATCCGAGGTCACCAATCATGAGGCGCTTGGATAGTTGACTTATTACCCTATAAGTAGCAGCTAAGGCTTAGCTTGAATCCTTCATGCATCTTGACCCATAGCCTTGTTGATCACGTTTTATGATTATTGCGAGCCTCACTAATATTCCGGTGTATTTTCGTATTCTACGCAGGAGGGGTAAGAGGGGTATGGGATAGTGATAAGAATCACAATAGGCTTGTGCATCTACTACACCACTACCAGAGACCGAAAAGACATACTCCGATGGCCAGACTACATATATAGTGCAGACTTGACATACTTTTATTAATTCATTATCCTTGTGTCAGACGATTTCAAGATTTTGCTACCTTCATACATAGCTCGTGAACTGCTCGGGTCCTGCTGGTATAACAGCGGAATAAATAACCCTTTACGGAAGCGTGTATTCAAGGCCGAGAATGGAGAATTAATGTACAAACGAGACAACTAGGGTGGATTGGAGAAACAGAGAGCGGGTTATTCGATTATAGTAGAAGGTTCCCACCGAGAATACATTCTTGAGGCGGCGAGATATTCCCACGTACATTGCAGGGCTAGGAAGACACACTTTAATGAGAGCGGAGATGGAATCTACCACCAGCTCATAGTCAGAATAAAGGATTAGATAGAACGCTTGATATATGCTCATATGGGGTAATCGAGGGAAATTTGATAGACAACGGTGACGAATATGATCACACAAAGAAGCATCCCAATCCTCCACAAGTAGCTCAAATTATTTGATTTATCATTCTAAGACCATCGTCTATGATTTTTTATCATGAAATGATTCCCTGTCAAGAAGAAGCTAATGGCTTGGTTCAATGGTCTGCCATCATCCAGATGGAGAATGTTACCTGCTTGTTCCAGGGCCATTCGGTCAACGATAACAGGACCCGCCAACGTGCCTTTGTCATACTGAAGACCTCATTTTGGTTGTGGCCCACTTTGATATTCGACTAAAGCTTGTCCGGTACGCGGTCGTCATATTCACCTCAAAGTGTCGCCATGTCGACAAGATACAATGCCAGTCCTTGAGCGAAGACGACTACCACGAGGCCCCGATTCGGACGCTCGAATCTAATTTCCCTCATCGTCGGTAAATTCCCTCCGTCCTTGCAAAATTTCCCTTGTGAAAAGAGTAATCGCGGCGAGTAAGTTTTCATCCTTGGGTCTTGCTTGAGGTCTTGCTTGAGGGGCTAGTGACCGGACCATGAAACCATTGCCGTCTTTCACCAGAGTCAAAGTTCTTGTGACTGATTCTTCTCGACATCGAGAATAATCTCTGGTCCCATTCAGACTTCTATCTGCTTTTGTCCACATGCATGGTCATCCGATAACCTGTCATGGCCGTGGCCTCGGTGTTCGCAGAGAGGCGTAGGCCACCCAACCTTCCGGCCGTGTCGCGGCGATTTCAGCGCCAAGGTTGGCGCTTAAACCTTGAAGAAATTGCAGATATAGATGCATGTCTCAGTTTGAGACTGTTTGGTTGATAATTGCCGATTTCCATTAGACTTGGCGAGGAGACTCATCTCCATCGGCAGATTCAAGTGCCACTTTAGTCTTTGTAATTGCGCAGTTTCTCATTTCGAGGTTGCTTTTCCCATGAAGGTATTCCGAGCTATGCATTCTCTGGATCTTTGGGCTATGGTTGATGTTTCTCAAACATTTGCCTGATCGAATTGATAAGCAAATAAACAGAATCGAATGGAAAAAGAAAGAACAATTGAAACAACGAAATGCGCGATGAATATGGCAGTTGCCAGCCAAGGAAGGTGTAACTGGTTAATATACCATTACGCGGCAGGAGAGACCGGGGTGTGCACTATTCAACGCACCTTCTAGATTTGGTTTATATAGTAGATGGGTAGTTAATGAAATATATAGTATATTGTATACTAGCCACGATCGATTCGAGCGCAGTTTCGTCAGGTTGAGGTATCATGTTATGACGTCCCATATTGAATCCCGGGTTATACTTGGCAAAAAGGTCTTCGGCCCTAAATCCGAATACTGTATATAGTTTTCAATGATAGAATTATTGTACCGCGCCCTGGAATCAACTAATATTTCAATTTTGGGAGATACCGGGCAAGGTCGGGATAATAAAAAGATCCCTGATCGCCAATACGGAGAATGACTCCAAGTTTGACACTTGTGCATACTATTCTTAGGTGAGAATGACAGAAACTCAAAGACAGCTTCAGGGCATGACCGTCGCTTTGATATCTCGATATCAGTAACTTATTTAAAAGTTAGAACTTAAAGGTCTGCAAATGGTGCCTATAATGGGGTTCCTTCTTAAATGAAAAATGATTGAAAGAACCTTCCAACAAACGACCTCATGGATCGTTCGTGGGTCGAAATACATGATGACGTTTAGAAAATTTGCTTGGATAATGAGCGATATATATATCTATCTGCAAACACGAGATTGAGAATAAACCATTCATAGTGTACTAAGTACTACTTAGTACATTATGAATACTAGGTAGTACTCGTAATCTCATATTCGGGTTACATATTTGCATGAATCAAAGTCAAAGTACATCCTGGCAAATCTGGTTCATGGTTTGATGGAGCTTGAATGTATGTGGTGCACCACATCCTTTCAACATTGTGATTGGAATCACACTGTTGAAATCTCAAGGTTGAGATGTTTAGATGAGCTCATGGATCCCCAAATATGGATACTATTTTCTATGGTATGTACGGTATGTAATCGGTGCAGTCGACTTGAGTCGTTGAACTAGTGTTGTTGGAATACTATAAGAATGACTGGTTAGTAACCAGTCATTCTTCTAACAACATTCGTTGACTCACACCTTCCATTGCTTGGTCCGTCATCTTTCAGAATCTAGATAAGTATACAGCTGATCAAATTGTTCAAATTCTCTGTCATATAATTTTATGTAATCTCAGTAAGAATACGATGTAGCTACCCAAGTAGATAACAGAAGATCGGAGATATAACATAATATAGAATTCAAGCTATAGTAAGCTTGGGAAGTAATACTAATGATACAAGTAATGAATATAGTGGTTCTATCAGTAAAAGCTTTTTACTGTTTGAAACAGACATTATTCTAGTACATAAAACTCGTTTATTACACCGATTGCGACTATGGTGAGCCGTAGGTGAGCTTCCAAATCCAACGTTTCCTGAGTCTATCCTGGCTTCGACTTTGCGCAAAAGGCCAGAAAGGAGCATGGTGAACTCCGTAGATATGTTGACATCCTTGTGAATGGATTGTACCAGCGTGGGTAGTACAAAAGCCGAAATTCGATTGCAAATGAAACAAACTACATTTTCTCTAGCCTACTGACAAAACCTACAGGACCGTCAGGAGACGCGCCACCTCTTTACCCATCAAGAGAATGTCACTTATATCGCAAACAGACAAGGGTGCTAGAACTACCAAGAAAATCCCCCGGGGACTCGCTTATCGTATGAACTCGAACATTTATCTCGGCGTTCGTCGCAAAACTTCCGAGACCCATCCTAGGCTACTAGTATCCATGATTTACAAGTCCGCGAAATACACTTATGCAGGCATACGGGGTACGCGGCGATGTACGGATTGTATAAGGGAAAGGAACTATTCCATCCAATGAGACAATTTTGTACTGTGCCCCTTTGTGGTAAAGCTGGGGGAACCACGAGGCTAAAAATAAACGCTACGACAAATCAGTAATTAGCTCTTAGACTGTTAGCATCCGATGGGAATTGTGCTGATCATGGAAAAAAAAAAACCTTTAACCGTGCGTAGAGACGGGATGTAGTGGGCCAACGTGCTGCTTCACATTGCCACACCGCTTGTGTTGATCCTCGGAGCCTCTTCATACTCCGCAACCAACTCTCCTTAAACAACACGCTTGAGCAGAACACCGCTACTAGCGCAATGCTTAACTGTCATCGACAAGAGGAAAAAGAAGAAGAAAAGACGGTGTGCTTCAAGATGATCATCTAAGCTGTTGACGAAAGTACAATAGACTTTGTTGCCGGGCTTGGACTACGACACCATTGCGACGCAGGGAAGAGATCGTCCAAAACCGTTCTCGGGAGTCGGGAGATTGGTCGGATGTACCGGGCTGGACACGAGCATCCACTTCACCTACCAATTCTGAATGGTCGGGGAAAGAAATCAAGATATCTGGTGGAGAAAACATATGAAGTCCAAAGCCGGACCCGCCTGGATACACCCACATCTGGGGCTTTACTACGGTCCGTTCAGTGACACAAATGGGTCTAACGGTCAAACCGAACCACAAAACTAAGACGGTGACCTCGGTATCGCAAGCGTGTCCCGTTGAGCCCTATGTCTTGAATCTAGTGTGGTCGATAAGGACGATGTGTGGTGTGCTACAAACTTGAATCCCTGAAGGAGCTTTCCAGATTTTTCCAATCCAAGGCTGCAAGATGCAAGAAAGATTCACCTGATGAATCTCATCTTAAACACAACAAATGATAAGTGCTGTCATTTCAGCCCCTGAAACAAGCTTGTTCGCGCTACCATGGCAGAATGGACTTGCATGGACCCTGACATCCACGATTCTTCTCGAAAGGAGAAACCGCCGATGCAAGGTGTGGATCTAATTGGTGATCAGCAGGGATGGCAGGTGGGAAAAAGTGGACCAGGAATTAAACTATCGACGATCGTTCGGACAGTCTTGCTGTAAACGTTCGGGACTAAGCTGTCTTTGGCCGGATAATCCACGAGCTACACTAGCGTCTTTACCCCACTGCCGCGGCATGACAGCCCTCGACGGTTCGAAAGAGAGGATGAATGTGGATGATGGGCATAATGCAAGGTTAGGGCGAAGTACTTTCTCCCGCGATATAAAACCAGGCATGGGGTACCTTTTGAAACAAACCAGTCACTCTTTCAGTCATTCTTTATCATTATAATGTTTCTTTCTTATTTGGCGGGCCTATTGGTCGCCACAGTCGGCGTGGCCAACGCGGTCAATATTACAAATTATGAATATGTTATTGTCGGTTCTGGTGCTGGTGGTGGTCCTTTGGCTGCTCGTCTCGCTCTGGCTGGTCACAAGACTCTTCTGCTTGAGGCTGGTGATGACCAGGGTGAGAACTATAACTACACCATTCCTGCTTACTCCGCTAGATCTTCCGAGGATGAGAAGCTCTCCTGGAACTTCTTCGTTCACCATTACGAGGATGAAGAGCGTCAGGCTCGTGACTGGAAGACTAGCTACGACACACCTGATGGCGGTTTATACACTGGTCTGAATCCCCCGGAGGGATCAAAAATGAAGGGAACTCTCTACCCTCGCACCGGTACCCTTGGAGGATGCACTGCCCACAACGCCTTGATTGCCGTTTACCCCCACGAATCTGACTTCGAATACATCTCGACTCTTACCGGGGATAACACTTGGACTCCTGATAACATGCGCAAGTACTTCACCAAGCTCGAGCGCAACAACTACTTGCTTCCCGGAAAGGAGGGACACGGTTACGACGGCTGGCTGTCGACTGAGACTGCGCCTCTCAGTATTGTTCTGAAGGACCCCCAGCTTCTGAGCATGCTCACTGGTGGTGCTTTCGCTCTCGGTAACCTGACAGACAACGTTATGAACATTGGTACTCTGCTGGCCGGCGATGCCAACCTCGACTCCAAGAGCCGTGATACCGATCCCGGATACTACCAAATCCCTATCTCGACCGACGATGCTCACCGTAACGGTGCTCGTGAGTTCATTCTTGCTGTCCGCGACGCCAAGTATGAAAACGGCACCAAGAAGTACCCTCTCGATGTCCGTATGAACACCCACGTCACAAAGGTTGTTTTCGATGAGTCTGAGAACCCTCCCCGCGCCACTGGTGTTGAGTTCCTCGACGGCCGTCACCTTTACAAGGCTAGCCCTCTGTCAAAGTACGCTACTGCTGGTGTTCCCGGCTCTGCTAGCGCCTCCCGTGAGGTCATTGTTTCCGGTGGTGTCTACAACTCTCCTCAGCTTCTGAAGCTCAGTGGTGTTGGACCCGCCAAGGAGCTGGAGAAGTTCGGCATCAAGGTTATCAGTGATCTGCCCGGTGTTGGTACCAATCTTCAGGATCACTATGAAATCTCCGTGCAGGGCAAGATCGAGAATGACTTCTCCTGCCTGGACAAGTGCACCTTCAGCATTCGCGATCAGCAAGACCCATGCATTAACGACTGGGAGTCGCCTGTTCTGGGTGACCGTGGTATCTACTCCTCTCCCGGTCTGGCTGCTACCATGCTCTACAAGAGTTCCACTTCCGATGATAACTTCGATATCTTCTGCTTCGGTGGCCCTGTCAACTTCCGCGGGTACTTCCCCGACTACAGCATTAACGCCACTGATGAGCACAACTGGTTTACCTGGGCTATCCTGAAGGCTCACCCTCGTAACTCCGCTGGTACCGTTGCTCTGCAGTCCGCGGATCCCCTTGATATGCCTAAGATCACTTTCAACTACTTCGACACTGGTGTTGGAGACTACGATGCTGATCTAACTGCTCTCTACGAAGCCATTGAGCTGGCACGCGACGCCTTTGACCGTCAGCTGGTCAACGTCACCGAGGTTCTCCCCGGATCTAAGGTCCAGTCTAAGAAGGATGTTGAGCAGTATGTCAAGGATGGTGCTTGGGGCCACCACGCTTCCTGCACTTGCCCCATCGGTGCTGATGACGACCCTATGGCCGTTCTGGACTCCAAGTTCCGTGTTCGTGGTGTCTTTGGTCTTCGTGTCGTTGATGCTTCCGTTTACCCCAAGATTCCTGGAACCTTCACTGCGGTCTCCACGTACATGGTTGCCGAGAAGGCTGCCGATGAGATCCTCAAGGAGCTCGAGTCCGACTCTTAAGCCACGTGCCCCATTTCGCTTTCTAGATGAGACGAGGGGCAGTTGTGTGTTGTATTATAGCTGTGAATATCAATAACTCTGTTTGGTGATGGATAGATTCCTCGTTTATTTATAATTTATAATCAATTTCAAGGTTGAACTTGAGCCTCTGACTTCGTTCAATATTGGTATGTGATATAGCAATTTAGTAGTCAACAAACCCAGATAGACAAATGAAAATTTGAAAGAAGTGTTGCTTCGGTTCGAGATAGTCTCAGACTAAATTCAATGTCGAACAAACTCTCAAAATCCGTCACCAAAATACGGAACTAAGCTAAACTTGAACGTCCGTTCCTCGCAAGCAACGAGATATTTCTCCAATGTAGTTGGACCACAAGCACCGGTTCCTACTCCACTGCACTCGGCATCAAGTCGAACATGAACAGTTTCCCCAGGCACAAGATCACACGGATGTTTTGCTGATTCAATATCCTTCGCACTGTAATGAGATGCAGCCCATTGGAACTGAGTCGTGGAGTCTTTGTCCGACTGAACAGACTCTCTAAAGGCAACTATTCCCCAACCACGACCATCAGTCATTCTCAGCCAACGAGTTTCAGATCGATTTCCACCCTCTTGGGGAACTTCATACGGAGTATGAAGTTGGTCTGTATTCGCTTTGAAGATTCCAAGCTTCTGAGAACGCTCCTTATCTGGATATGACTCTCCAGGTCCCAAGCCGAACCATTTCGCATTATCTAAATCGTTCACTAGACGCAGATCCAGTCCCATTCGCGGAAGTTCTGAGGGAATCGAGCCTTTTGGCAAGAGGTGTGTCTCAATGCACATAGTGCCGTCTCCGTTTATTGTGTAGGTTGTTCTTGCTATAAAGCCCCAGGCGAGAACAGGAGGACCGGCCCATGTCTCAGTGAAAACCACCACAGAGTCTTCGCTGCTTTGGGAGATCTTCATGCTTCGAAGTTGAAGTCTCATGTCATCGAGTCCATATCGTCGTCTCTCCCCAAGTGTCCAAGGCATGTCATTGTCAGTCGGCGGTCGCCAGAACCCGGGGGCTAGTGCACTGCCTGTCGTCTCATCCACATCTAAGAGCTGGCGGCCCTGGCTGATCCAGCTTGTTAAGCCACCTGTCGATCTTGAAAAGGCAAGTTTGAAGCTGGAACCAATAATTGTGTGGCTTAGCTTGCTAGTTTCGATCCGAACAGGGAATCGAGACGACAAAGGCCGAGTGATTGGGAGTGATTTGAGAGGATGTTGAAACCATGCAACTTCATGTCCACTTGGAGCCCAAGCTGTGCTTTCTTTGTTTTGGAAACTCACAGTGAGCCAGATCTCTCCGTTGCTGCTATCCGGTAGTTCAGGGATAAACTTGATGCTGCCTGTATTGCTGGGCTTCACGGGTGGGAGTTCGAGAATGCCGCTTGAGATGATGCTTGCCCTAGGACACAGGTAAGTCTCCATTCTGAATGCTTCTAATGCAACTCACTCATAGTAACTGTGTTACGCGGAAGCAAGATATATGGTGATGGTCTATCGTCTTGTCCGGAGAAAAAAGTGTGAAAAGCACGATTGCTCCGTCAATATGCAGTGATAGGATATAGACTTACTCTGAATCCAGTAGCTCAACCCGGTAAAAAGCATTCAGATGCTCCAATCCAGAGAAATCATATCGATTCTCGATTTCGATGGCCCCATTGTCGTAAGAGGCATTAACGGGGGAGTAGGCCTTTCGCAATTCGACAAGACCAGGGGTTGGAGTATGATTGCTAAAGCAGAGGCCATCCATGACGAAAGTCCCGTCATTAGGATAATCCCCAAAATCACCACCATAGCCATACAAACCGCGCTTCTCATCCCAAAGGCCATGGTTTGCCCACTCCCATATCCATCCGCCTTGAAGCCGTCGGTGCTTTCGGAATGCTTCCATATATTCCTCCAGGGCACCGGGAGCATTGCCCATTGCGTGACCATATTCGCACAGTACAATGGGCTTTGTAAAATCTTCACCTTCAGCAACAGCTAATTTTTCGATTCGCTTGACAGACGGATACATGTACGAGAACATATCTGCAGATTTAGCCTGTGGGTCTCCCTCGTAATGAATAGGTCTAGACGGATCAGTAGCCTTGATATAATCATGCATGGCCTGTTGATTCTGTCCGTAAAAAGCTTCGTTCCCAAGAGACCAGATCACGATGCAAGGGTGATTCTTATCTCGTTGAACCATTTGAATTGCACGATCTAGGTAAGCTTCCTTCCATTCAGGGTTATTGCTCGTATATTGTGCAGCCTTGCCAAAGGTATGATTCTTTCGCTCCTCGTAGTCCATTGAGTCTGGAAGATTGAGGGGTTGTGCGACTGCGTCGTAGAAACCATGACATTCTAGATCTGCTTCGTCCATAACCCATAGTCCGAGCTCATCGCAAAGCTCATATAGCCGAGGATGAGATGGGTAGTGGCAACATCGAAGTGAATTGAGATTGTGGCGTTTCATTAAGAGAAGATCTTCGCGGAGAAAGGAGAATGGAACGGCGCGACCAAATTGAGGATGATGGTCATGGCGGTTGGCACCGCGGAATAGAATTGGCTGATCATTAACTGTGATATTTCCTTTCTTTATTTCAACTTGACGGAAGCCAACTCGGTGTTTGATTTTTTGTAAGGGTTCTTCGTCCACAGCAGTTCGTATGCAGATACTGAGATCATAGAGGTGTGGCGTTTCTGCAGTCCATTTTCGAGGGCTCTTGACAGGAATCTTCAAGATAGTGTGCCCACTTCCTACTTGAGATGCATTGTCCGATCCCACTGTGGCTGTTGGACATACTCTATCCAATAGTGTAGCTTGCAAAAGCACGGGCTCGGTCGTTGTTAAACTGACTGTGATACTCAAAACGGCGTCCTCGTACAATTCGTCGAATTCAGTTTTGACGAAAAAGTCTTCAATCCGCGCCTTGGAGGAAAAGGCAAGCAAAGTCACATCGCGGAAGATACCTGGTCAATCATTGAGTCTCTGTTATGACAGTATAAGAGTTTGAAAGCAGACATACCGGAAAGCCACCACTGGTCCTGATCCTCGATGTACGACCCATCTGACCACTGGTAAACACGCACAACCAGGTCATTCTTCGCATTGCGATGAACAAATGGCGATATATCAAACTCCGATGGATTCCGACTACCTTGTGCATATCCAATTTCCTGTCCATTCAACCAGAGATGGTATGCACTGTCTACCCCGTCGAATCGGAGGCGAAGTTGAGCCGAGGAGTCCCAATCAGGCGGGACATCAAAGAACCTCCGATATGTACCGGTTGGGTTCTGACTTGGTACTCGAGGCGGATCACAGGGGAATGGAAAGACTGTGTTTGTATAGTTGGGCTTTCCATGGCCTTGTAGTTGCCAGTGACCAGGAACGACGATGCTTGTCCATTCCGCGACTTCGGATATATCACTCTCATTGAGACTTTCGATCTCAGGGGCTAGCAGAGGAGAAGTGGCATAGTGAAAGCTCCACTGGCCGTTGAGAGACAAGTATGTTTCTGGTAGAAAGTAAGCTCGGGGAGGGAGCTTGTTTCGCTGAAAGATACGCGGGTTCTCCCAGTCGTTGGGACCATTATCGAGTTCGAGCATGATGCGAGTGATTGGAGATGAAGAGAATAGCTATATCGGGATGGTTCTTTTTTCTTGGGATAATATACGATTAGAATTTACTTCGTCTTCCATGGATCCCACGACAACAGGTCTCTTAAATGCCAGTAGTCGAATCCGGCAGCAAAGCTCTTTAAAAAGAACTAGATCTTCGTTCGTGCGGGGATCCTGGGTTCATTGCACTTGCCCCTCTCTTTGGTATGACGAAGGGGCTTTACATCAAATATTGTACACTCAATGCTGTGCTTATGGTGGATTTCTAGGGGACAGGCAATGGGAAGTTGTTTTGGACGTAATGGCAATAACTCCAGTGGATCTCCTTATAACAATAAGACTGACTCTGACAAATGTTTGGGTGACCCAAGTCTTGCTTTGGATGCCAGTATAATGTATATCAACGCCCAGAGCTGCACGTTGATATGCTCGGGGTAATTCTCGGGCCCAATTTCTCCGATTCGGTCAATCAACCCACTTGGCTCGCAAGCTTCGAAGCTTTGGAGTCAGATAATAGGTGGAGAAACATCTGACAGCTGCATGCTATGATAATTTACAGTATTTAATTCGGAGACTATCGGACTGGTTATAGTTGACACCTGGGCCCTTCGGGTATCTCTTGAGATGCATTCCAAGAAATCTGACAGCCCTAGGATCGCAGAGCGTCATTTCAGTCATTGATGCAAAGAATGCTCGAGTATGTGAACAAAATAGCAAATATTCTCCAAGAGCTCTAAGAAATCTAGGCTTAGCCTTGAAAGTGCTCTGTGTGCCTACAAGGTAAATACAGAGGCCAATCTTGCATAGATTCAACCAGATCATGAATGATCCACTAGTATTCTAGACGGTAGCTCTATTTGTGATTCTGAAATGCCACAATAAAGTGTATCGAAAGAAATCCTATAATTCATTCCCATGGATTAAATCAATCTTCTAGTATATCTCGATTAAATTATACAAACATAATATACAAGCGCTCTCTAGGACATCCTCGTAGCTGACTAACTTCAACTGCATCCCCGCATTTCCCCCGCATCAAATCCAACTTCAACCATGGACGAATCCATCACAGCCATTCCCCTTTGTGCTACTTGCTCAGTCAATTTCTCTCGAATTCCACTTGAGAAACACCCAGACTCAAATACACAACATGAATTCTCCTACAAAACGGATCTTGTCTCGCTCCAACGCGATGGCACTTGCGCTTGGTGTATCGAGTTGGCAGCCGCAGTGAACGACTACGAATATCCTGAATCACTGAGTCATGTACCACTGACCGTCTGCCTGAAATTTATAAAATATTGGGAAAGTGATACCGTCAGTCGGCATACTCTAATTTTGGAGATTCGCGTGGAAAAGATTGCTTATGCTCGTCGCAGCTATGAGTTATTCTACTGTGCGTCAATTGAAACATCACCCTGTAGATGACTCACTTTGACTCAATGGATTAAAACAGACGCAAGTTCCAATTCAACTTTACAATACAGTTCAATGCAAACGACTATAGCTCGTCTCTTCAATCAGTCCTCCATCTTGCTGAACGCCTGCTCAGCTCACCCCCACTGCCATCCCGGAACATCACCTCTGCCAACTAGAGTCTTGGACGTTCGGCCCGATCCAGATACAGGCAAAATCCGCTTATGCGAAGCAAAAGGGACATTTGCGCCGTACACGACGCTGAGCTATATCTGGGGTGGCCCTCAGCCCCTCACCACCACGAAGGATACGCTCTCCACCCACGTACTCACCGGCTTCAACGAATCTGACGCCCCGCTCACGATCCGCGATGCGGTCCAGACTACTAGAAATTTGGGTCTGCGATACCTATGGGTCGATGCGCTGTGTATCATTCAAGATGACAATGACGATAAGAATAGGGAGATTGCCCGGATGCGCGATATCTACAAGCGATCGTCACTGACTATCGTTGCCGCTGGGGCACGCTCTGTTCATGAAGGTTTCCTACACTGTCTCCGACCCTTAGACTGTGACCTTCGCTTTAATATATCAGAAATTCCGACTAACCAGGCTGGCAAAGAAGATGAAATTTCGAAATCTGATAAAATTAGAGGAATGTTATTTATTCGTCGACGCGCAGAAGCAACTACCACCATCCCACGACCAGTTGACGCTCGAGCCTGGACACTAGGTGAACGGCTGCTCTCCCCACGCATCCTTGTCTTCGGTACCGACTCTTTAACCTGGCAATGTCGCGAGGACAACGCCATTCTATACGGCGAGGCATATGGAGGGAAGATAGTTGGCTCAGAACGACTCCCAATTAACCTCCTCTGCAATGAAATCCAGCGTGAACCGGAAGCAGCTATCATGGAAGCGGAGCTCGCATGGAGTGAGGTACTAGCCGATTATGGGGATCGGGGATTGGCCTTCTCTTACGATAAATTGATTGCGCTGGCCGGTGTGGCGGAAGAATTTCATCGGGTTTTTGGAGGTCGGTACCTGGCTGGACTTTGGGAGCGAAAACTGGCGGAGGAACTATTGTGGACGACTCATACGCCGCGGCCTCGAAGGAGTGAGTATAAAGCGCCTTCCTGGTCGTGGGCGTCTATTGATGGGGAAATTCTGACGCTTGCGTGGGAGCGTTTGCGGGACTTTGAGGTTCTTGATTGTCAGGTGGACCTTGCGGTTAAGGAACTACCATTCGGTGCTGTGAATGGAGGATATATCAAGGTGAAAGGGTTGATGAGGGCGGCGAGGGTGAATGTCGAGGGAAAAAGCCTGATCTCGGTATCTGAGGGGGATAAGGGCGATTCTATTGGCAATGTGAATTTGGACTATATTCTGGATTCTCAGAGTGGGGTGGAGGAGTCTCATTGGGAGGACGATTGTTGTTTGCGTGTTTGGTGTATCCAAATTGCGTGGAGTGTTGGACCAGGTCCTGTTGGGCTGGTGATGCTGCCGGTGCGTGACGGCGTATATCGTCGATTGGCCAAATTCACTGCTCCTGGGCGTAAGGATTGGTTTTTGGAGGAAGGATTAAAGATGCAGGAGATTATTATTCAATGATTTAAGAAGAGATGCCTACTATGTTTGTACATGAGTTTGCACGATATTATACAATCCGGCATGATACTTCTTTTAGAACTTGAATTCAGTGACTTCTCTAGCAATTGAGGACTCTACCAGTTATATGACAACACTCTCCTCATTACTACAATAACATTCTCATGACATCAAAACCCACCATCAGACCGAAGTCTTCTCCTCGCAACCACATTATAACTCAATGCATACTGCAAAACCCCAACACCACTCCTCCGCGCAAAAGCCAAACAATCCCTAAAAGCCGAACTCTGAAACAAATCCGAAGAAGCAGTCTCAATAAGAATTTGACATTTCCCCCGAGCCCAATCTTTAACATTCTTCCAGCGAGCCCGTCTCCGTACTCGTGTGAGCGTCCCATCTTGAAGGCGACTGCTTAGGTTATTCTTTTGAACAACCAGACTGGATATCATTTGTCTTGTATGATTTGTAATTGCCTGTATATCTTGACTTTTTCGGACGTAGACGGGGTGTCTGTAGATACACTTTAGAATATCAACGCAATTTTCATTCCATGATTCAATTGTCGTATCGAGTGCGCAAGGTAGAGGTTCTAACCCATCCCCTTGACAGATAATTTGGTCGTTGGTAAGTTCAGAACACAACCATTCAACGGATTCCTGCTTCCCTTGCGCAATAGCGTACATTAGAGGTGTTCTATTCTGATGATCTCTATTATTGATTCCTGTGGGGTGCGAAGTCTTCAACCAAGTCAAAAATACCGTATTCTGATGTATCGTCGCAGCATGCCAGATCGTTCTTCCTTGAGGTCCGGAGGCATCTTCAAGTATATTCGTTCCGAAATTGTTCAATTTATTGATGAGTCTGATCGAGGCTATTATTCCGATTTTATATTGATCTAGTGCGTCTAATTCTTCCACGATACGCGTATCCTCCAGTTCCATGAAAGAATCGCACCAGTTTAACAAAGCCCAGAGATAAGTGTCGTCGAGTTTAGTTGATGATATGGCGAACTTCAAGATTGATATTCCGATACTTCCATCGAGGAATATTCTATGTAGTCTTAGAGGTCCCGGTTCATGTCCTGAATGTTCTATCAAGTTTTCTATGACATTTTTCGCATTTGCTTTTATTGCGAGTGCAAGGAGAGACCAGCCTTTTTCATTGTAGCAAATGTAACCTGATTTTAGGATACCTAATTCATATAACCAGGCTAGACAGTACTTGCAATCTGCTAAAATTGTCCCGGTGACGAGATCTGGATCATTTGCGTTTGAGTTACTATTAGAGCTAGTATCGTGATTTACCTCTTTGTGATGATCATGGAGGTGCGTAAGTGCGGTGGTGTAATCTCGGAATATGCCAGCTTGTTGAGATAGATTATCTTTTTTCTGGGCATCATTTAAATAGACTTGTATCTTTTGAAATAGACCGGGGTAATCATCGTCGAGGCCTGTCGCTGTGGCTACGGCTGGATTCCGGATGAGAGCTCCACGAAACTCGCAAAATTGTGCATGTGTGAAACGAGAGTCGTTAGGGTTAAGTCTTTCATTCAATTCATTCCGAAGTCCCGGGGAATCTAGCTGGTTTAAACTGAGAAGATCGTCCTTGCTGTACATTTCCATCTTGATTGTATTCTCCCAAGGGTGTTTGGTCCACGTCATATGAAAGATAATTTTTGTCTCAGGTGTCCTTGAAAATAGACAGACTGTTAATGATCTACTTTTTCTTAAGTTTAAGATGAATCAAGGAGTAGTGAACTAAATAAATGATTTTTGTGCGCCGAAGAAACAAAGAGTCAAGTATCAAAGAGCCTCTTTTTTCCATTCAACGTGCTTTGTTGATCGAGTAGACTCGTATCAGATTCGTTTCCACCGTAAAAGAAAACTCGTTTTCATCCAAAAATAACAGCATAGCGTCCATCATGTTCTATTTTTACAACGCCCATCCTCCGCCTCTAAATCATTCAGCATCAAGCCGAGAAATACGCCAATGGGAAATTCATCACATCAGGTTCGGATCGTTAGATCGCAAGTATCAACTGTTTAAGGCAGGCGAGACTTGCCGGCCTTGCGGCTAGCCTCGAGGGCACCAGCCAGACCGTACTGGGAGGAAACTCCGTTGATACGGTGGGTCGAGTTAAGGTTCTTGACAACGACCATCTGGTAGCAGGTGGCCATACCCTCGCGAGAGGCAATGACGGACCAGCCCAGGAAAAGCTCCCAAATCTAGTGTGTGTTAGAGACAAGTCTGCATGAGGGGGTTAGGAATAAAACATACCCTGTACCATCTGGGTCCGTACTTGGCCTTGATGGCCTCGACGTTTCCAACCCAGTTGCGATACCATCTCCAAAGAGTACCGGAATAGTGAACACCAACAGTGTCAATACTATGGTTTGTTAGCGGGAGAATATTTTAAGTAATAAGTGGATGACTACTTACCCCTTCAGCTCGAAACCAGCCTGCTCGAGGCACTTGACGTAGTACCAGAGAGGAGTAGACGCATCAGCACCACGGAAGATGTACTTGTTCAGGTACAGACCCCAGATGAAATCCTCGTACTGCCAAGCCTGACGCAGACCAGACAACTGAACATACATGGAACCGTCATCGTTAAGCATATCGTAGCATTGGCGGAAGAAAGTAGTAAGTTTGCGAATACCGACGTGCTCACCCATCTCTAGCTGGGTGATCTTGTCATACTTGGTACGGGGAATATCACGGTAGTCCATGCAGAGAATGCGGCTTTGCTGGTCAGACACACCAGCCTGGCGAAGAGCATCGTTACCCCAGGCGGTTTGGTTTTCCGCAATGGTAAGTCCAGTAACCTTAGCACCGTAGTTCAGACTGGCGAACTTGGCCAGGGTACCCCAGCCACAGCCGATATCCAGCATAGTCTCACCCTCCTTCAGACCGATCTTCTCGCAGACGACAGCCATCTTGTTATCCTGCATCTCTTCGAGGGTCTCTTCCTTCTCAGTGTCCGAGATAATACCAGAGGTGTAGATCATGCGAGGGCCGAGGAACCAAGCGTAGTGATCGTTACCGCGGTCGTAGTTGGGGCGAATTTGCTCCTCATCCTGAGCCTTGGTGTGGAAGATAACATCCACGAAGAAGGTGAAGACGATGAACTTGAAAAGCTCCGGAGTGAAGGAGAAGTTGGCCCAATCGTGACGGTACTCAAGAACCTCGAGAAGGTCACCATTGAAGTCAACCAGACCATCCAGGTACATCTCAGCGAAAGTAACCAGGGGAACCTTGTTTCTTCCGCTCCATTTAGCCTTATCCTCCTCGCGCTTGAAGGTGATGTAGTGCTCAACAGGACGACCGGGCAGCTTGACCTTGCTGTTGGTGCGGGGACTGAAGGTGGAGGAATAAGTCCAGAAGGCGACCAAGAGGGGGAGAACCAGAACGATAGCAAAGAAGATGAAAGTCTTCTTTCCTCCGCCAAGCAGGTAGGTCAGAAGACCAGGGACACCGATCAAGACGGCACCAAGGACAATGTTCGAGAAGCTCTCATTTCCGGGGCCATCAGCAGGGAGGGGGGCATTGTGGATAGCTGGGGACTTTATGAAATGGTTAGCCAGGTTCAATTGAGAAAGGACGCAGGTCAATGGCTAGAACTGACGTTGGTCAAGGCAATGCCGCAGTCCTCTCCAGTTCCAAACTCCGCAGGTTTAGCTGCAGGAGTCTTGATGAAGTCGATGTCACCGGACAGCTCGGCTCCAGGGGCACCCATTTTATCTCAATTGATCCCTCGTCGAGGCTCTGAGATGGTTAGAGTTGGGGTGTATGGTTGGAGAAGAGACGGTGGAGAAAGGGAACGGTGAAGCAAGCGAGGGAGCTCCTTTTATGACGGGAATTGTTTGTGGCGGGGCTGACACAAGCCGCGTGTCAACAAACGCGGCACCACTTATGTATTCTCAATTTCCACGCACTTGTGACAATGTGGCCTTAAGTAACAAGAATGTGAGCGTGACATTTAGTTAATGGGAGTGGCAATATGTTATTGTGTAACACCGCGTAATTCACCGCTTGTCGATCATTCAAGCTTTCACGTGCCTGCGAGGGGAACCCGCGGACCCCGAAGTAACAGAGTGGCCAGACTGAATGGAATGGTTCATTTGATGACAATCGGGTCTAGACCATAATTTCAGAGGGAAAAGTGGAATGGTTACATGAAACAGGAGTTTATGTGGGGACTGCTTGTTAATGCATTGTGTACATAGTACACAATGGTGTAGCTGTACTCCATTTGTAACTATCAAGTTAGATGGTGAATACCATGAATATCTTGATTATTTCAATCAGGTGGAGTAATAATTCATATTCCTTGTCACCCGTTAGATATCTTGTCACTGGTTAGATATCGGGTTCGGGTTCATAAATAAAGGTGTTGGTGGAAGAGTTCAAATTCAAATACCTATTTGAATTTAGGTATATTCGGACTGTTTAATATAGCAAGCAAAGTCCTCATAGCAATATATCAGTTGGGTCGCACTCCATCAAACCACAACGTAATGATAAATATAAAAATAAGAAAAGCAAAGTATATAGAAGCATAATCAAGTACAAGCTGGACTCTCAATCTTGAAAGTCAGCGCGTATTTTGAAAATTTCCAGAAACAAGACTTCATCAATATCAAATGGTCCCCCAAATCATACCCAAAAGCATAGAATTCCACACTGCCACATTCAATCAATCACAAAAATCCTCCTCAATAGAAACCTCTTCTTCAATATTATCCCCCTTAACCGGATGCTCAAACTTCTCCGGCGGAACACACACCTTATACTTTCCCCGATGCTGGCATGACCCAGTACAGCAATCATTATCCTCTCTGCAATACTTATAATTTTGAACACAGGGAACTTGAACATCTCCCTCAAGACTGCAAACCTTCCAACTAGTCCCCGAATCAGCTCGCAAACAAGTATGACCCTCGAAACAATCCGAATTATCTCGACACCAAGAGACACAGTACCTCTTATAACACTTGTGGCCTGTATAGCACTGGTTCTTTTTGGACATACTGCATTCAGCTTTCGCACCCGGAAATGGAGGGACAGTCGGGATCACAAATGGCGAATCCCTCTTGACTTCGTTTCCTTCGTTGGTCCACAGGGGAAGAATGACTTTTGGGACCTCTCGTTGTTGAAGAGCGTGAGTCATGTTTGTTGCATTCACGTGCGTGGAGTTCGTTCCTTTTGTTCGTTTCAAGTCTTCTTTGGCTGCTTCTTGGTATCGGGGATAGAATTCTGTGAAAGATAGGTAGGCGACGCCAGCGAGTAGACAACTGAGGACGGTGATGTTTATGAGTGTGCGTCGCATTCCAGTTGCACAGTATGTTTGTTTCCAATTCTTTTTCTTTTTCTTTTCGTTTGTTTCTTCTTTATTGCACTCTTCGTTATAGTCGAATAATACCTCGGACTCGGGTGACTTAATGGCGCTGATTTCAGATGGGGTAGGGTTGTCTGGGCAAGTTTCTGCTCGAGTGAGGCTGATATATGACCCGGTTCGAGTGAGTTCGGTCGTTTGATGGCATTCTGGAGTTGTTATTGTGTTAATAATATTCTGAGTATTTCCATAGTAACTCAGTTGTTGGTTTCCACTTACGAGGTGGAGCTTGTACGTTAGGTTCCGACTGCGACATCGTTGAGTCTTTTGATGCTGGACACTTTTATGGACAGTGAAATTTTTGGCTCTCCTTGAAGAGCTATTAGACTGTAGGTGATTTGCAAATATTTTAGAGAAAAGGGGGGGGAAAAAGTCGACGAAATAATTAACATATGATGGGATGTAGAGGTTCCTTGGTTCCTCTTTACGAACGAAGCTCCGATCCAAATACATTTCCTATTTTGGACAAAATGAAAGTCAAGTTGAAGTCTGCTTATGTCGAGATGACGAATTATATTCCTAGCGGGCCTCTTTTTGGAACATCGCAGCAGAGTCAATATACAATTTCAGATTTCATGACTATCCTATTCATCACGTCTTCTATTCAAGTATGCAGTCAGTCTGAAATCAACATGTATGATTCATTCAGAATGCCCGCCTGAAATAAAGGCTGTCATAAGACGGCTTGTATTTTCCTTCCCGCCCGGAGATAATTTTGAGAAACGTTTAGTACATGACTACCTAGTCAGGATAAGTATCCTCTTTCCACGCTTTAATCCCGGGGAGCGCCTCCGACTAATGTCTTCCGAAATTTCATTCCCCTCCTCATCCTGCACTATGCCAGTTCCCTCATCATAAACTGGAATCAAGCCAGTCGGCGCATTCGGGCATAGATCAGACATTTGTTTAAGATCGAGATCCAAATAGAGAGGCCATAATGGCCGGATCAGCGCCTTCATATACCCACGGCAAAAAGGCTTTTTTCATAGTTCACCTCGGGATCAAACCGTCCATCAACTACCCCAACAAACCCTCCCTCAGGATCATCCGACAGAGCAATCGATTTCAAAGAACTTTCATCGATAACGAGGCCTGCACCAAAACAAAAATCCTCGCAATTATACATCCTGATCTATTTCACGCAGATATTGAACGAAATGACTGCGAACTTGCTCAATACCAGCGTCGTCCCAAAGACTCGAATCAGAGAGTATTACATCTTTCTGGGACTCTTCAATCAGCTGCTGGGGGCGGGGGTGATTTCCATCGTGTTTATGATTTAAGTCATCCTTCATCCATTTGGATTCAATGCGAATCATCTTTTCCATGGTGATTGGCCAGAGTTCCTCCGACTCGAGTGTGTAAACTGTTTGATAGATAATATATCCCCAAGGAAAATTGTGCCGGGATCGTTCCGTGAGGAATCGATGGGTTATGCGCTTAGACATGGTTTTGTACCATGGCTCTTGGCTCCGGTTGCTCATACTTTCTTCGATGAAGTCCAGATGATACCGGTTTTCTGGCCAAGATGGGTGGTGGTAGTGTGTTTCAGAATTCTCTTCGGAGGCGGCGGCCTGGTTGATCGGGTCGTTGACCGCGGCGAATTCTGATGGGGATCGAGTTGAATTCATCTGTGGAAGGTGATATGCCAATACCGTTGTTGCCGTCGTGTGGTAAAAGTAAAATAACTATATCATGCATTCCAACTTGTCCGAAACGATGGGGATTTGGATCATTCGGCATGGAAGGGAGTGTGGTAGGTGAATTTACGTCAAACCGATAGTATAGTCGTTATAAGACATATTATTGGCTTCCATATTGCCGACCTCTAACAATTCTTGACCTAAGATAAGCCGAAACTTTAGATAGATAGCTTCAGGTTGCTAGAAGGAAGAGTGACTGTTAAGTAGGGTGATAATCAGGAGGGGCATCAGTCTCTACTAGTTAAACAGGAAATATCAGGGACCATGAGCTGCCACGATCATATGAAATAAAGCATTTCCTGGGTTTGAATAAGCTGTACAGAACTAGACATGTTCCCAATTCATTATCAAATAGATCTATCAATATGCTCCGAATTTTGTCGTGAACTCCGCTCAATCCGCTTCCTTTTCCACGTCAAGAATACAACATAGAACTCCTCCGTCTCCTGTTCCGAAGATGATTCATCGCCACCCATCAATTTCAACTTCTTTCTAGGATGGTATGGTTCCAAAGTAGGAGCCAAAGGTGCTTGCTCTGTCTCTTGAGAAGACTGGTCACCATTGACAAGGCGTGAAGCAGTAGAGCCCTGTTGCTTCAAATCATTCTCTTTAGCACCGATCCACGTATAAGCGCTGAGTGACTGTGGCTCTGCGACTAGATATAATGACTCGTCTGTGTCCATGGGAAACTTCCATTTCAGGGCTCGTTCAATGATGACGTCCAATTGGTCTTTCTTTCGCATAATCGTCTCGAATTCAATGACGAGCTCTTCCAGACTGGGGATACTGCAGAATTGCTCTCCCCACGGCGATCGATTATAAAACCTGTATGTAACAGGTTGTCCCTCTTCGCCTGCTCGAGTTCTTCCGGATCGAAATGGGTCGATACCCAGGGGATCATTATTTTCCCAGAACCACCAGTCTGTATGACGGAATGTGATGGTTAATTTTCTGGGTGCAATTCTGCATGCTCCTCTTAATGTGCGACCTTCAGTTCCCATTTGGATTCCACTCCAGATATCGGACCAGCGATTATCCTCTAAAAAGAATTGTTGAGTGAAGAGGTGCAAGTGGTCTACTTGTCCACGCTGTTTAGGCGTCATTTTGAGAAAATAGTCCAGTGGTGATGATGCATTTCTGACATGTGGTGGGGCGCGATAGAACCAGAATGTATGTTCATTGATTCCTGGTGGGAGGAGTGATGCCTCGTCGTAGATAAGTTGGCATGTTTGCAGTAGACCGGTTTGAATACGTTTCGGTCGCTTATAGCCGGGTCTATAATAGAATGCATTCTGTTTATAGAGTATTTGTGGACTACCATCCATGGCGAAATCTTCTGACTCTAGTGAGAAGGCATATATGCGATTGCGGATTTCAGCGGGGAGAAGGGTGAATAGAGGACATGATGTCTGAGATGCTGTTGGGAGAGATGGAACGAGGTCTGCGATGTTTTGCGAGCTTCCTCGGCGATGTCCCCTCGTTCGTGAAATCCGTGGCATTTTGAATTATTTGATGAAAAGAGTGTTCTGTTGTCTTTTGATTTCAGGATATTCTCAGGGTTATATAGTCATGACTGGCTGGGGTATTGAGGAGGCTGAGAATCATTCTGTTCTCTCCACTTCGTGTTGGAGCCTGTTTGTTCCCCACTATCGGAGCCTAAAATCCAATCAATCGGCAGAGCGTCGGCCTATCATCAACACCCTTGATTATTTTTTTTAGGGCCATTTTTCTAACTGAAATAGTCGATAGTCAGTCTAAATTCTGTGTCGGCCTCTCCAATCGACTGTCGTAGGATGCTACTATGGTTACTAGACAATTGGCCGAGCATCGCATCTTCTAACTGGTCCTTTTCCTGGTACAAATTGCTCAACATGCCTCGAGCAATATAGCCAAGCCCTCTCTGTTTCATTTCGGGGGCCTATCATGATTATCAGCTTCTTGATGCGTGTGTATATTATTCAATTCGGGCTTGTTCTACCTTTGCCTGTCCAGCTTGCAGAGTAGATATCAATACTGGGTAAAACTCTTCATATGCTTTCATTGTCTGATCGCCATCAGAACTTGAGAATGTATCCGACTCTTTTAGATGGGACCGTGCTATTTCCGAGGCAGAATGAGCCTTGAAGATGGCATTTGCAATTTTCATCGCACTGGGGATGCCGCCGTTGAAGTTCTCAATCGCGCGTTTGGCGACCCTTGTTTTATGAGTGAGTTCATGAATGTCGGAGACGGTCTGGTCAATATTTGCGATTGCCACGGTGCTAGTGATTGAAATCGCAAGGAATGCGAAGATCCTGGTAATGTGCATTATGGGCTGATGGAGTGGGGTCGAAGCGACGGTGACTCGGGGGTTTAGAGAGTCAACCTGGAAAATATTATAGGAAGAACAAAGCCAGTTGAAGAAGAGGGAGCATAGCTATTGAATACTTTGATAAGTAGATAGCCGTGATGGAAATTGCACAATGAAAGGGATAGTGCGTAAACATCCCTGGAAAGTATGCCAGGGATGCCATTGTTCAGGTCCATTTCACCAACTAGCCCGAGGTCTGATCATGCAAAGCTAGATCCGACACCTTTAACTGCATGGCAGATAAAATGGAGGTCCCATTATTTCTTTCGCTATTTCGTAATATGTAATGGATTATATGAGGTTGCGACGCTTGACCATTGTTCGATCAAAATGGCAACTCTCGACATACTTCTTGTATACCTCGGTAAGTCTTCGACTACTAATTGCAAGAAACTCAAAAGTCGTAATTTAACATACATAATACTCGTCCTAATCCTATTACAATAGCGAGAAAAAATTGTAGTCATGATTTAATTCTGCTATGAGGTGTAAAATTCCGATTGCATGAACTAGTGAAATGAACAATTTCATTACCGCGTCAGAAAGTGCAGATCCATAAATCCCTTGCTTCGTTTTTCCACCCTACTTACAGTCCTTCACGAATTATCCGCACCGAAATTCTCCGAAGGGAAAGATCTCAATAAGAAAAAGCTAATCTCACTTAGAATTTCGTCTTTTGCTACACTGATATAGTTCTTCTAGCATTCGTCTAGTTGCTGAAATTTTTGTCTTGAGAACTTGAGAATTGTGAAAACGATATGGGTAACCACAGCTTCCACTACAATCCGCAATAAATCAAGTTCCCTCTTATCATATTATGTTACTCTCAAATTCTTCATTGTTGAAGTTCGGCGTTTGAAGAAGAGGTGCCCGAGTAATATTCACATGGATTGTGGAACGGGACCTTGATAGACATATCCAGCCTCCAGGGCCTCCATTCAAGATCAAAGATAAAATAAATTCAATTCAATTAAAATAAAAAAGCCACTAAGCAGCCCGTCTCTCCCTCCCACTAATCAAATACAACGCTGCTCGAACATCAATAAGCGGATCATCAGAAGGTTCAATACCCACAACCCTCGGCACAGGGTCAAAAATAATCTTCTTCTGCTCAGCCGCATTATCATCCATAACCCGATCAAAACTAATCGAACCAATTTTCACCAGCTTCCTCGTCTCTGGCCATCGAACAGTACAATCATCAGTAACATCTACTTCCTCAGCAACCTGCACGACAATATCAAAGACCGGTCCTTGTCCAAGTATATCCGTCACACTATCAAATAAATAATTCGGATCCAACCCTTCCACCACCTCCGAGGTAAGATACGAAACTCCACTCCTGGGAATAATTCGATATCGAATAAAAGTCTCATCTCCATCCCGATCAACAAATTTAAAAGCATTTATACCGAAGAATTGTTCACTTGACAAACTTCGAGGCGAGGGTTTCGGTGCTTCTATGAATTCTCGGGCTGAAGGGTGCGTAGACAAATGTTCTTTTATCGAACCATTTGCCAAAGCAGTGAAGAATGACACGGCATCTGGCCCGTCCTTTGCTGGGAAAAAGGGGGTTGAGTGCGTTATTATATCTGTGTGTAGGTGTCGGGGGGATTCTGCGAGAATGAATCTTATTGCGAGACCGCGTGGGTTAGCATTTGGATCTGTGTCGGGGATTTTGGGGAAGCCTGTTGCGTTTGAGAATCGTGCTAGAATGGGCGTTTCTTGTTGGAAGTGTTGGGCTATTGATAGGGTTGATGCTTCCGGGGTGGGAGTGAATTTTCCTTTGATTAGGAGTCCTTTTGCGTGTGCTGCATTGTATGAAGGTTAGATGGGATTTGAGTCATGAGTTTTTGTTGTAGACTTGATGTTTTCTTACCTGGTCTGAAGCCGGGCTGTGGTCCAAATACTTTGTGAAGAATATCAACGAGTTGAGCTCCGACGTCTACGGTTTCGGGATTGGATGGGAGAGGCATGTTGATGATTATCCTCGTTATTCTGAGTACACTAGATACTTTGCCAATTCCGATTCTCTGGGGCCATGGAGTCCAAGTTTATACTTCTTACGTTGTTCGTGGTTATTCATTAGTAGAGAACGAATGATGGTATCTAACGGTCTGGAATGAGTCTTGACATGCATGTAAGCAGCCAAAAAGTCACATAAAAGGATGATGCTTACTATAAGCTCGTCCCAATTGGACATTACTGCGCCGGCTTCTCTTTCTATCAGTTTAATATAAAAATAATATCGTGATGAGTTGGAGGAGATAAGCAGGGTCAATAATTGAGGCACCGTATTCTGTCTAGATTTGAGGCGATAGCAAGTAAAATGATAGTGGGAGTCATCAGCATAAGTAATAATAGTCAATCTAGAAAGATCAGATACTATCATCGAGCTCCAGAGTTAGTTCAAGCTATATGCATTCATCGCCGGAGACTCGAAGATAATTGACCTGGGTATTGCGTGATGACGAGAAAGCTAAAACACGAGATTTAACAGCCACGTGGTGAGGTTTCTTCTATTTATAAAGAATGGCTAATATCAGTCGTTGAAATGGCAAAGTCAAGCGATCACCTGGGAACGTTCATGAAAGGAAGCACATCGGCGCATACTACGAGTGCACAATAGCAAGACCGCTTCATAGCCAAGGACTCGCGTCCATTCATCATTCGCTCTTCATTAGCCTAGTATTTCCCTCTACCTAATACATGAATTCAATTCTCTCACAGGTGTGTGGTGTATACGAACTTCCCTAATTTTTTGCCTACTTGTGGGGACACAATATTATCTTGGATTCGATCATACAAACATTGCTTCAATTGATCACTCCTGTATCATGCATGACAAAAGAATGCCGAAATGAAAACCCCTGACTGCACATTCAAAGTTGGAAAAGTGCCAGTGAATGACAGAAGAAATTATTATGTAACAAGCACCGGAATACATGTTTTGTCATGTCTAAAGGACGATCATCAAAGAACCGACCATAGTGGCGGCAGCAAGAGAGCCCAGGCCAACCCAGCTATTTACTCGAACATTCACGGGGCTCACTGCATGAGCAGCGGCGCCTTTGGAAGTACTGGTAGACGCAGCAGTACTTCCAGCAGTGACGGAACCGGTTCCGGCCGTGCCACCTGCCTGGTCAATTAGAGACTTGCAGTCATCAGAGTTTCCGTTTGAGGATTGCGTCTTCGCTTTGCCCTTGAAATCACAGGCATCACTTGCTTTGTCTTGACTCAAGTAATAGCGGTTCATGACCTGAGATAGCTGTTCCTTAGAACTGCAAACGCTGTAAGCGCCATAGACACCGGTAGTAGCATTGTGGGTGATGCCCTTGCAGATATCCTTGCCATAACCACAGACCTGACCGAACAGGGTACCATAGTCTTTTGAATCGACCTCATCACTAACAACACACTCCAAGCTCTTCATCATACAATCGCAAAGATCTGTATTGGGGGTCGGAGGGAGCGGGCTTGACTTGGCTAGCCATTTGTCGTCAACGGTGGGACAGGCCTGAGGAGAGTTGGAAGGGCTATAACTGGCACTTTTCACGCCAGTAGCGGTTGCGCTCTTTATTTGGCTTGATAGAGCGGTAAAGTCTTTCAGGGGCGACGCAGAACTACCAGAAGCAGAGACAATGCCATAGTTGTCATTGCCGCCGGCATCAAAGTACATATAGACAATTCCACCGCTCCAAACGTCATTCATCTTGTCGCTGTATAGCACGGGGACATCATCAAAGCTCCGTGGACCACTCGTGACACACCCATACTCGGAGAAAAATATCGGGATAGAGTAATTCTTGTACTGGTCGGTTCGCTCCTCATATCCAGATGAGGAGAAAGTCTTGTCGCCGCACCACTCGTAGATGTTGTATCCGTAGAAGTCAATGGCGCTCTCCTGGTCTCCACAATTCAGATAGGACGACATGCCTATGCGGATGTCTTTTTGGTCAGTTGCTGCATAGCCAATGCCGAGTGACTTGCGATAGCCCTTCTTCTTAATGTAGGCCTTCATGTCACGCGCTGCAGCCTTGACGAAAGCGACCGAGTTTGTCTGATTGGGCATATTCACCACTTCATTTCCAGCAAAGAAACCGATTACATTGTCGTATTTCTGCAGAGAGTCCACCACATCCGTGTATCGCTTGTACTGGTCGACCGTCCACATCGGGTTATTCGCCTGGATAGAGTTACCAGGAGAAGAGAGGTCGCTGATGACATATATTCCAGCATCCGCCAATTTCTGCATACAGTCATCATGGCTCTTGGATGGATTGATCGCGTAAGTTCGAATGACATTGGTGCGGATCTGTTTGAGATATTTGATATCGCGTTCACACTTGTCGCCGTCGGCGAGAGGGTCCACGTAATTGTCTTGGCTGGTCTGGCCGGTACCCTTAGCGCCACCACCATCGTAGTTCTCTGTTGAATTATGCGGTCAGCTAAGGCTTGGAGGTGCGAACACACAGACTGACGTACCTTGGTAGGCGATGCCTCGGACAAAGCTGGAGAGCACATTAGCGGAGAAGGGAGTATGTAAGATGGTTTGTGCTCACAATTCAGTCCCATTGTTGGAGTAGAAGAATTTCGATCCCTATATGTAAAGTATGAAGGTGAGAAGAATGCTTCAAGTCAAGTAATAGGTTGTGGCACGGAACGGTTTTATACCTTGATTTCGACAGCGGGGATATTTGCGGCAACGGATCCCGCTAGTAGGGAAAAGCCCACTGCAGCAGAGAAAGAGAATCGCATTTCGAAAGATCAGCTGAGGATGAAGTTGGAATAAACGAGGAATAGAGTGAAAGAGAATAGGAGGAAGAGGAGGAGGAAGAATCAGAAGAAAGAAAGAAGCAAAATAACAACAGAGCTCAATTGGGAAGGAATGGTGTCCTAATCCTTAACGAACGGAAGGAACTACCAGTCCGTTTCGTGAGTACATCCGTTAGTATGCATTTCACCATATTATCACAGGTACCCTAAGTACATTTGGATTTGCACAATCTTCCACAGCATAACTAGTTATTGCGAAGACCCTCCCACTCACAGAGCTTCGTTTGCCAAATTTGCGGGGCTGGCTTGGTCGGTGCAACAGGGACGATTCATGTTATCTGGGGATGTTTCAGTGAGATGTGTCTACAAATATGATCTGGAAACATTGATTCGCCAATGACCCTGATTTAAGTGGAATTCACGAAAAAAGACCCCAAAGGCAGCAACGAGATAAACCAATTGGGAAATAGGGGCCAAAAATAGATTCCGCTGGATCCGATCAGATGCTTTTTTTTCATCCGGCATGTTGCATTCGCTGCACATATCGTAGCGCTATTTGGGCCATTTGAATAGAGAATTGAAGGCATTAGTACGGAGTTGACAAGATGCTATTTTACAAGGCAGTATGATTATGTGAAGCTCTGACTTTGAAAAATTTTCTATCCATTTGAAGATCTTCTGGACGCGCGAATGTCGTCCTGCAAGACTGGTGCAGCCAAGCGTGAAATCGCCAAGATTGATTATCTTGGCGTCGCGTAAACCTGATCTGGTGTAGGTCACGGAAGAGAGAAAGCTTGCTTTGGAGGGTGGTTTGTGATGAAGTGTGGTTCATGTAATCAGCATTGTCAAGCAGAGAGGAATATAGACCATGTAGAAGGGTCTTATTGATACTCGAGTCCCGAGGGCTATTTGGTGCAATTGCAGACTTCACCAGGAGGCCCGATTGCAAAGGATCCAGGTACAGTGCAGATTGATTCCCAGTTATACCAGTCGTGATTTCAAGCTGTGCGACGTTGGTCCAAATTTGGTATTGTCAAAGCTGTAGAGATGGAGAAATCAGCAACGAAGCATCAAAAGTCAGAGTAGGGTTTCTCACACTTGTACTTGTAAAAAGCCCAAGCTTGGCCGCGTAGCCATTCTTCGACACTCGAAATAGTGGCCAAACTATTGGAGATAGTAAGTTCTAGTGGCTTGGGTCTAATATCGAAAACTTGTTAGCTTGGCATCTAGCCACACTCTGCAATTACATGGTGTATTGCAGAGTGACAGTTACCTTCCCACTAGGGTTCATTCGGTTATCGGATAGTTACTATCATATTGACTTCGACTTTTATTCTCTATGGAATTCGTTCTAATAAAATCGATTGAAAGGACTCGAGAATACATGTCTCGGATTGTATTTCAAGTTTCATGGAGGCTACTGCTCCGGCGGTGAAAGTCAATGCACATGGCGAGACACTGTCCATGAAAAGGCCTAGAGATTAGAATAGAATGAGTAGGAAGTGGTCATACTCTCTTGCTCGAGGGTAATGTGTAGGCCACTTGTCTCAGGTTGACTGAACAATTTCGTCAATAATCCCCAATTGGGGCCAAAATAATTTACTTACCGTACTCCCGCACGATGCATATCAAGATGCTCGGTCATTTCGGAGTTGGCCCGCTCTTCACCAGGTTGACCAGATATAGCAATAAAGCCAGTGGGGAATGCTGTCAATTCTAGAGCCCATTTTCAAATCCAAGGCTCTATTGACTTCAGGGACACGCCTGCGGAAACCTCGCAGCGTTCCAGAGACGAATCCGTTGCTCCAAGATTCATTTGTAGGCAAATGCTAATACTTCTGCCCCTTGACTCGTGACTCAATGTAGAAATAGAAGAAAGAGCAGGAGAGTATCGTCGTGCGAATTTTCTAATATCTGTTAGTGGGTCTGCCAGTTTTCCCAAACAACGACCAGATCAAGACCTCGTTCAGCCTCGCCACGAGCTGAATATTTCAAACCCCCAAACAGAAAGCTAAACCCACCTAGATCCCCTTAGCCTTCTTTTTGATTTCCTCGTCAGGTATAGTGTGCCCAAACGCACGGGAGGTCAGCTTACGCGCAAAAATTAACGGCGCCATCTCACCGCGCTAATTGGGCGCTTGGTTAGCAAAATGGACCTCCAAACGAGCGCTACGTTGCAAATGGAGTCCAAAGCGTAATTTAGCCGAATCTTGTCGAGTCTGGAAAGGGAGCGATGGTTTTAATTGAGGCTGAGCAAATTCAAACTTTTCTATTAGTTGCCCTGGTAAGCTGATGAAATGGGTAGGTAGTCTAGGTCTCAGTTCAGCCCTATAGATCGATTATAGTATAAAAGCCGCTTGACGCGCTCGCCTCATCAGACTCATTCATCACGCCATAGCTATCTTGCAGATACTTTATCTTTTGGCTTTTTCATACAATAGCTTTGGGTTTCAAGTGATCAAACGTTACGTGCCCTAAAACACCAGGACAATATGACACGAGCAGTGGATCAATTACCGATGCCGGCGGAGGTGAAGAAGATGAAAGTTATCGTCGCCAGCGCAAGTAGGTAAGTATTTTTATCCTCGAACCACAGGTACGATATTGAGTGGAAGCTCACTATACAATTTTTAAGTTAGAACGGGTACCCTCGGTCTATACAGCGCAATGAAGATCCTCGGATACAAACCCTACCACATGTACGAATGCGCCGGTGTCCAAGGACCTCCACACATGAAAACCCTCGAAGAAGCCGTCATCGCGCAACATAATAGACTTTCTGGATATCGAAAGTATGAAAGGCCCGATTTTGACCGGTGGTTAGGTGACTATGATGTGAGAACCCCTCTTCCCCCGAGAGGATCTTCCTTAAAAGGGGGATGTCTAGAATCGAATCTAATGAGCTCTATACCTGACAAAATGACTTCTTAATAGTGTATCGTCGAGATCGCAAGCTTTATCGGCAAGGATATCATCAAATCTTACGCGAATGATCCAGACGTGAAATTCATTCTCACCGAACGAAATCCCGAGAAATGGGCGAAATCGGTAAATAATACGGCGGCGAAAGTCGTCACTATGGGTAGTCAATTCCCAATGTCAGTGCTTAAGCACTTCGATGAGACGTTGAGCAGCTTTATCTCGCTGAATATCACAGTCTACCGTGCCTTTGCGGGTAGTACTGCTCCAGGCGATCCGGAGAACGAGCGTATGTTGACAGAATTTTACAAAGAATAGTAAGTATTTTTTACAACTTCCGGTCCTGAATGACACCACTGGCGAAAAATTCACTCTTGGTAGGAACAAATGCTAACGGGAATTAGTATTCAAATGGTGAAGGATGTTGTTCCAGCCGATCGATTATGCGTTATCAGACTCGAAGATGGCCTTGATTGGAACAGTATTTGTCCTTTCTTGGAAGTTCCTGTTCCAGATGTGGATTATCCGGATCGTAATGAGCCGGAGAAATTCGAAGCCTTAGTTCATGAGAAGTTGGATCCACATATCAAACTTGCTATGCTGAGGCTAGGAGCGATTGTGGTTCCGGCTCTTGGTGTTGTTGGATGGATGGCTGTGAAGTATGGGCATTCTTTCTGGGGGCATTAGTAAGATCAGGGTTGAGCATTGGAGTGTTTCCTCTCCATATTCTTGTGACAGATTGGATATACCATTCGAATATCCCTATTCATTCAGCGCATTCTTCATTTATTGCGAGCCGCAGCTACGAAAAACAGTAAGTTTCAACCAAAATAACCCGTCATAGGATCTATATAATTTTGACAATTGGAAATATGTAATTTTTCCAAAGGACACCGTGAATATCAAGCTATGTTTGGAATTTTACGAAAAGAAGAACCACCGCTATTATGGTAGATCTATAGTTGCTATGTAGTCTGGGCCTGTGTTTCTGTTCAGTGCTCGTATGTATCTTTCGCTATATTAATAGATACTTACGTGAGGCAGTTTAAGCCACAGAGATTTTGATAAAGTAGATAAATCATTCAAGGTGTGTAAGTGATGCAATTTTTCACTCAGAAACAAAGTATTCTATTAATTGCTTCAATTGCCGGCTATATGGTTGATTGAGCTATATGAGGTGAGTGGCCTTGGCTATGTCCTCCATTTCTTCGCAAGAATCACGCAATTAGCAAAACCACTCACGAAAAGAAATAGCTGGATCGGGTTTCCAGAGTGTATCTTGAAGTTAGTGGCTAAAAGTTCATTTTGTTTTCTTCAAACCAAGCCAGAAATATCCTGCGCACGCGAATTCAATTCATTGTTGGGCCAATTGCGGAACGAACATGCACACATCACGTCAAAGCATACACTCGTCACATTGTCCGAGTGCCACATCTGCCTCGTAATTCAGGCCGAAGCACTAAGCCCAGATCTGACCAGATGCAGCTATATACAAGCCCCCCGAGGCAATCGAAAGCGACGGCACTCTCAATTTCGTTCCGGAATGCTCCCCTGTCACTCAATCTTTCAATTTTGAGCTTTTTCATTGACGATCTCCTCGCGAGAACAAACAATGGATAGCGATGAAGACAATGTTGAAGTTGACGATGTAACGTCCCCCGGACAATGCGGGAGGCCGGAGCTGTGGGGAAGGATCCACTTAGTTCGTCATGGCGATCATCGGCCCCAGTATTGAGTCGAGCTGATCGTGTATAGGATGGGGGTCAAGATGGGATGACTGCACTCATTGTTGTGAAATCAGTAGTAGCGTGTCTGGGATGTGTCAGATTGAAAGAGTAAAATGTTTCAATGAAACGGGTGGAATGATGGAATGGGGAGGTGGAATGACAATGGTCTGATGGCTGATCAGGTGACCCCGGATCGACCAAAGTCGAGCTGGATGACTGCGGAAAAGAGAGGGAATTGGATGGAAAAGATGTGAATGAAAGAAATCAATTGCCTTGTAGTTCTATCTAAAGGTGGACCAGAATTAATGCATTCTGAATTGTACACAGGATGTGCTGGTTGATCGGAATGCTCAATATTGGTAGTCGATCTTAAATAAAGCCGGGTGGAGCAAATGCGGGGTGCGTCCACATTGGCCGCTGATGTCAGTGTCGTGTGATAGAGGGTGTATAGAGTGAATTGTGGATGGTGATGGTGATGGTCACAATGATGGGTGGTCAATTCATTCACTAGAGGAATCAATAAGGAGATGAAATGATGAAGAAGACACCAAGAGTTGATATCAAAAGGTGAAGAGTAGATGGAAGGAGGAAAGAGGAAAGAATGAAGGTCTAGTCTGGAAGTACCAGGTCGCACCTTCCGTCTCGCATGACTCCATGACTCTGGCAGGTCACCTGCTCTTTTCCCCTCTTCTTCCGTCTCCCCTCTCCTTCTCCTTCTCTTCTCTCTTTCCTCTTCTTCTTCTTCTCTCACCTTCATTGCTCCATCCATCACTGCTTCCAACCATGACTGTTCCTCTCACCAAAGTTGATTCCGCCATCGCCGGCTTGTCAATAGAAGACAATAAGCCTCCTGTCTCCGAAGAAAAGGAGGCCAAGAAGACTCACAAGCGCACCTCTTCTCAAGGTGAAAATGTCTGGAACATCCTGGATTTAGGTATGTCAATCCTTCAGCTTCACTTGATAGCCCTTTACTCACCATACTCTCCAGAGGCAAAGAAAATTGAGCTCGAACTTCCGATTGAAACACAAAAGACTGGCTGGTAAGTCTTGTTCCCGTCGTCCTGTTGCTGGATGTCGTTCCGCTTCTTCTATATCACCAAGATCTTCTTACTAACAGACCTTAACTAGGAGGTTAAACAAGCCACCCAGTTCAATTGAGGACAAAGATATCCTCAAGATGTATCTCGTTAATCCTCCCGTGAAGAAGATCGACCTTCACTTTCCCCTGGGCCTGACAGTCACAGCCCGTAATCTCAAGGGCGTCACGATCAAGGATGCCTTAGATGCCATCCACAAGCCTTACAAGAAGAAGGTTCGTGTCCCGCTCCAATGCTCTTAGACACACAAAACTAATTCCCATTCCAGAAGGATGATGAGCTTGATAAGCCTTACCTGAAAGGCTTCGAGTGGGATAAGGAAGAAAGCTGGACATCACTCATCGTACATCAGACAAATGAGGCTCCTCCTCAAGAGTCAACAGGGAAAAAGTCCAAGAAGAAGAACAACTCCGAAGCATAGACATGTTTCTTTGTCATTTGTGGATGAAGTCTAGCCCATCCTCTTCTCTCTCTGCTTTTGCTGCTTTCTTGACAATACCTCCAGAAACGACAAGGGTTGACTCCCTCTCCTGTCCAATACCACAACGTATGCGGTGATATTTCCCTGTACCCCTGGCCTACTTCATTCGTCCACTCCTTTCTACTCAGGCACCACAGTTACGGTCAGTCACCGGATGATGTATCCTAACTCGTGCAATTGCCACAATTTGTCCGACTCTACTCTGCTCTGCTCCACTTTATACTGCTCTTCTTTGTTCTCTTCTGCTCTGCGCTAGAAAGATCAATCGGGCTGGCGAATAGGTCGTCGATTTGTAATTTGCGTCTACTTTTTATCTTTGCTGGATTTTCTTCTATCGATTTGTATCCCATCTTTTATCCTTAACTTCCGAGTGAGTTCTCCGGTGTTCCGGTATGCCGGCATCCGTCTTCGTTCTTTATGGCTCGGTTATTATCTACTCCATTAATCTGAGAGAATATTCTCGGCATCCATTCTTTTGTAATACTCCGTAACTCCCAAATCATCACTGGCCGCGATTTTAGCGTATACCCAGATAGAACAACCACTATCTACGGGTGTATCGAGTCTCAATGTCTTTTTCCTGGTATCACGATTGTTCATGGGCAGACTTGCACCACGATATGCTAGAGTTTACCTTGAGTTATACATGTCACTTTACACACTATGTATGGCTTCAAGGCTCTTTGATTCTTGATCAGTGTGGTTTTATAGAGGAGGGAGCTGATAGTATTATAAGGCTGGTGGGTGTACATGCTATATCTACCTCATATAGAGAAACGTCATGCAATGGCCATGCCACTCTTTGATTGTGGCTACGACTAGCATTACACCATCTACTCTTGGCCTTTAATTGACGAATATGAGATCAATGGCTCGCTATGGATCAAAGAGGAGTAGGTACTCGAATCATCCATGTTTTGTCTCTTGGTGAATAATCTGAATGGCGTAGTCCCCGTTGATTACTATGAACAGCCTGATGTAGGTTATTTTATGAATCCTTCTTCGATATTCTTTTTCAACCTTATTCATCTACTTCATTGCACTATAGTTATAGTCTTCGCCTTAGTACACTAGCGTAGTAGTACCTACTATAGTATTGATTGAAGTTTGAAACTGACAGACACTAGTCCCGAACGGGTAGGTAAGCTTAAGCTCATTGTACATATACCCACAACGGCCCACTTGGAGACCGCTAGTTTCATCGCTATGACCTAGAAATTGCTTGAACAGCAATGTACGTCACTGACACTACCCATATGTAAGTGAGCAAACATGGTAGCATAAACTAATGTAATGTAATATGCACGGTTTTTTATACTAGTAAAGTTTAGACTATTCATGTGCGGCATTATGACTATATACAACTCGAATGCCCTGAAGAAAAAAGCAGCAGAAACAACGACAACAACCTTGTTGTCGTTGGTTTGGAAACCAACCGCTAAAGAAAAAAATGTCTTGAAAATGTATACAAAAAGATGTATGCAGTTTACCCGAAAAAGAAAAGTAAATAAAGTTCAACATGCTAGCCAAAAAAAACAATAAGTAAAGCTTTGTTCTCAAGCATCTCTCAACGACCCCTACCCGCACCAAAAAGAACAAGAATGATCTCGTCTAAAATGGTGAACGCAAGATGCGCGTTTAATGGTTGGTTATTTAAAGTCGCAAATATCCTCCTAGCAGCAGCTTGAGCGTTAGCTCTACCAACTACATTCCCAGCTAAATCCGGAACAAGAGTAGCCAAAACGACCGTCGACTCAGTACGACTTTTCAAACGATCTGCAGGACTTCTAGGCTGGAATTTTCGTAATACACCATCTGGCCATAGTGAATCCCGTGCGAGAGATATGTATTTTAGTAAAGAATCATCTTGCGCGAGAGATCGGGCTCCGTCTCGAACTTTTCGCTCGATTGTTCCGCCGAGTAGTTGGTGTAAAACGACGACGACAGCACGACCGCGAAGCCAGTTATTGCCGCGGTTTAACTCGAAGGCTTCGAGGAAGAGATCACAGACGGGTTTAATGAATGGTTCGAGGTCCCTGTCTTCGAAGGCGTTGAGTTCGGCTTCGGCTTCGGCGCTTGTGACGGCGTCTTCGGTTAACGGGTCGATACTTGTTGATGTCGGTCCGACTCCTGCTGTTGCTGTCGCAGCTGAAATGAGGTTTTGTCCTGCGGTTGATAATTGGTCTAAGACGCCGAAATTTCCGAGGAAGTCGTCCATGCCGTCTGCGACGGAGTTGTAAATGCGGGAGACGAGGTCTTTGGTGTCGCTTTCTGAGCGTGTGGTATTGTCTACTTCGGTGCGGGGGAGGATGGTGCTTTGTGAGAGGAATGCGCGGAGGTCTCGACTGCGACAAACTTCTGGGAGGAGAAGGAGTTGTTGGAGGTAGGACTCTAGAGCTTCACGGCGTTTGCGGAGGAATTCTTTTTGAAGTTTCATGACCATTCGTCGGCGAGGAAATTCTAGATGTCTCACGGATGGATAGCTATTCCGCAGTTTTTGATGGAGTTCGTGAAATTCGCTGTATCGTCGAGGAACAGCCCAAGACGCTGCGGGCATTTGCTCGCCCGCGTTGCGTTGGACTTCGACGACGTCTTTGTGCGGTTTGTTAGTTGAAGGGAAAATCTGTGAAAGAGTGGACTACTACTTACACATCACGAATTCCCGGCCATCAGTAGGCTCATTTCCCACCATGATAGATTTGATGCGGACAGTTGATCGGCCGTATAAGCTATTGTCACCTTCTTGGATAATGTACTGCTGCCGCTGCATTTCCTTTCGGTGAATTTCTCGTTGAATACTCGCTTTGGATTTGCTTAAAATTCGCAATTCAGCGGTGTTGTTGGTCAACTCTGCCTTCCGTGTCAATGCCTCCACAACAGAACCTTGGGAGGTGAGTTTATCAATGTCAACTGTCAGCGCTTCAATTGCCTCGGTCAACCCCAGATCACCGGGTGCAGCTTCGTGGACTTCGTCTGCAGAGTCTTTATCCGCATCGCCAACCGGCTCCTCATATTCGTCCTCAATGAACTTCTCCTGGTCCGGGAAAAGGTCATCGTCGAAGACTCCAAAGCGCGCATTTCCGACTAGACCAAGCGAGGCAATACTTTTCTTGCTCTTCTCTCCTTTCTCCGGCACACGGTTGTCGGGACGAGGTGCTTCAGAGGAATTGCGGGGTGAGAGCTCTGGACGCTCTTGTCCAAATAGTGAAGATGAAGACGCACCATCACTACTTCCTCTCAATTCTTCCACTCGTGTATTCTTTGGTTCATTTGTGATAATATCGTTCAGGGCCGCCTCCATAGTTTCAAGTACATGGCTCTGCCTTGCCTCTGCCTCACCATTTTGGGAGTCTTTACCCAAACTATGAACAGAGGTGGCCATGTTGTCTGTGTCGTAGTCATCATCAAACAGAGGAGCAGATCGTTCGGAATCGATCGATCGTCGCGGTGAATCATCATCGTCAAAAAGCTTTCCCATTCCACGCACATCACTAGAAGATACAGCTGCTCGTCGAAGATCTTTTGATGGACGAGTTCCAGGCTGTGAGCTTGTCCGTACAATGAGAGGTGGCAACGGTCGTCTTTCGCGAGGCTCGACGGGGATGGCCGGGGTTGAAGGTTGAGGAGCGGCTGTAGTATAATTAGATGCCTCGTCCGATGCGAGGTATTTCCAATACAGATCCGAGTCTTTGAATTTTGGGTAGTATTTTGTTTCCAGTTCTTCTAAAACGGCCGACTGCGTCGATAACACGACCGTACGAGCTTTGCGGTACTGCTCGGGAGTTGCACGTTTCCCAGCACTGAGAAAGGCCTTCACAGTCTTGCGGGATTCATCAGATACTCTCAATTCTGGTTTGTTGAGATACGTTTCACTGAGTAGAGCAATGTCATTTCGATCGGAGGTGTTCCATGTTATAGATGACGACGATGCCTCGTCCCCAAAGTCGTCCTCCAGCGGATTACGGAATCCGTCAACAACAATCCAATATTGAACAAGTGACATTAACTTCTGGCGATCCATGAATTCCATGAAATAGGAAAGACCTGATGCTTGGTGCATGACATCTACAAGCGATATCTCCTTTGCTGGTGAAGCATTGCCATGATGGGCATTCACTGAGACTTGTGGTACCGAAGGGGTACCTCCGGGCATGGCTAGTTTAGCAACCTTCTGATCAAGCACTCTCTTGCCTGTTTCCAGGCGTTTTAGATAGACCGGGTCTTGATTCGCAACCATACTTTCTCGCTTTAATTGACTGACAACTGCGGCGCGGAAACGGCGAGCATCAGACAGATTATTACATCGCCTGATAGCTCGAACAAATCTTTCAAAGGCTCGCTCCGAATCGTGGGCTGCTAATCGCGGGAATGGTTGGCCGCGCTTAGACTTTGGGGCCGGAGACGCATGCTCGTCCAGGGCTGCGCGCAGCTTGCGAACAGTTTTTCGGTCTTGCAAAGCTGTTCTTCCATATGCCTCTACCAGCTGGTTCCATGTATCTGGATCAGACAGGGCTGTCATGATGGGAAGCAGCACAGCGCAAGAGATTATCTCACGGATCAAGACTGAAACGATCCTACTGTTGAGTACGCTCTCTGGAAATAGCTGCGGGGAGAGAGTCACCGCGATCTTTCGAAGATATTCTTGCTGTACGAGCTTAGGATCCGATGCAGAAAGAGCCGCTGCAGGGTGAAGACGACCTTCACGGAACTTGTTGGCGACGGCCAGGTCAAGCTCGTCTGATTCCGTGACATTTCGATTGAGATTACGGCCTCGTACGGAGCGCTCGGCCACGTCAAACTCTCTGAGATGAGTTGTCAATATCGGAAATATACGAGAAACGACCAAAGAGATCATGTCCTCTGCCAACAGTCTATCGCGGAGGTTTTCGAGAGCCATGCGAATAACTCGATCGATTTCATTCGCAAAAGTCGGGTTCGGACTGATATTATGATACCATGAGGATATGAAGTCCCGAGTTATGAAGGAAAGGAGTTCGTCGAGTCCTTCTGACACGACAAAGGATTCGGGGTATAATGGTTTCGCCTGATATCGAGCAGTCTTCCGTGCATTAAATACTTCTCTCCGCCAGTTATTGGGTCTAATGAATGCCACCGAGACATTTCTTGACGTTCCATTCTTCCGAGATGTATTTCGGACTGTCAGAAAGACAAGGGCAAGAAATCCAGTCGATGTGAGTCCAGCGCCCAGCGCTACAGCCCATCCCAAATACCGAAGAAACGGCAACCAGCGGACCACCAGACCCCAGGCGACAAACCCACCAACACCTGCTAAAATCAGGTCGCGACTGTAGAGAGCCATTCTCCCCGGACACGTATGAGAGCTCCACGTCTCATGACGGACTCGGCGTAGATTAAGAGTAGGAAGCTCGACTCGGCATGGCGCGATCGACAGAGCTCGGGGGAAGAACGGCGGTGAGGGCGCACAAGGAAGGGTAGTTGAGAGTAGGTCAAGGCTTGAGCTGAAGACCCTCAAATCGAAACTACCTCCAGATTATATCGACTGACTCTCAGAACAAAAAGCACTCCACGGAACTCGTCAGTTTCGCCAGCAAGTTGGGCATAATCGTGATGCGCACCAATTAAGCAGGCGGTCTACCCCGGCAGCTCAACGTCATTTGTTTACTTAATCCGCAATGTCCCCCCTCTTCTTTCCTGCTTGCACCTCTTTTGTTTTCTTCTCAAACCTTTACCTCTTGTCCTTGTGCTTTCACTGCTCAAGCTTTGCCACCATGGCTAGTCTCTCTGACTTTGTTGATCTCTCAGCCCCCTCGCTGGCTGGTAAGCTCTCTTTTACATACGTGGACCCCCGTCTCCGCATTTCACATGTGACTGACCTAGTACAGTGTCTGCCGCGACGATTGCATTCAATCCCATCTTCTGGAAGTAAGTAAATTAATTCGATGTATATGAACTCAAAAATCAATGCTAATTGAGTCCAAGTATTGTTGCTCGTGCTGGTCAGTCAAGTCATTGTCCTGCTCTACCTCGTACATTTGCAACTCGGCTAACAACGGGGGTTTGAACAGAGTATAACACCCACATCCTCACACGCATCTTCGGAGGCCCGTACAAAGGATGCTACTTCCTCGCCTTTACTATCTTCACTCTGGGAATCTTCCGTGATCATGTCTACCAACAGGCGTTGGCAGACCAGCCCTTCTATGCGCCTGTACATCAACCCATCATCGGCGGCATTCTCTTCGCTATTGGCTCTGTCCTTGTCCTGTCTAGCATGTGGGCTCTTGGTGTGACTGGTACCTATCTGGGTGATTACTTTGGTATCCTCATGGATGCCCCCGTCACCGGCTTCCCGTTCAATGTGACCGGATCACCCATGTACTGGGGAAGCACTCTGAACTTCCTCGGCGTTGCTCTATACCATGGCAAGGTTGCCGGTATTCTGTTGACCGCCCAAGTCTTCGTGCTCTACTGGTTCGCCCTGAAGTGGGAGGAGTAAGTTTGGCCTTGCGTCACAGATCTATAAAAAAAAAGGACATCTGCTAATATCTTCTTTCCAGCCCCTTCACTGCCGAAATCTACGCCAAGCGTGAGCGCGAGCGCGCTAAGAAGCAGGGCGGCAAGAAGCTGTAAAACAAACGTGTATTCAGGATTATCTCGGACCTTCAACACCCATAATCCACACATGACAATACCAGTCAGACCCAAAACCCCAACAAGCAAACACCCCCCAACCCCCGAGCTTCAAGTGAACTTCTCGAGATGGGACATGGTGTTTTCCCAGCACATGGATACTTCCGAATCCGAATCTTCAACAATACTGGGTAGTAGACGATAGACCTTGCTTTTGGCTTTCACGACTGGCCAAGTAAAGCTACACTGCAGGATGGACATGCTTAAAACTTGTTCATTCTTTTGTTGTTTCCCTCACGCGACCAAAAAATAATCTTTCATCCCAGAGCGGCCACATTTCCATTGCACCCATGACAAGCCCATCAGCAATGTAGTACCTTGCCCATTGTGTTCTCCAAGCGCTCCCTTTTTTCAGCTTCTGATTGTACATATTGCTTCAAGTTGCATTAGCAGGAAGCTCGGTTATCAATAGATGAAATAAATATTTCTTTACATGGATACTACTTTCTATATTCCACCTACTCCCCTCCCCGTTTTAATTATACACTGGGTGTCGACATGACGTCAAAGATGAGACTGATTTGTCTGAAATGCTAGTCGATCAAGAGGATTGGCATCTAGCTATATCTACGAGTGATTTCTCTGTGGAAATCTTCAAGTTTATGAAGTCCTTGACCAAGAAGAAGAGGAAAACAAAAAAGGCCAGGCCCAGGAGTCGAACCCGGATTACATAGACAGCACTCGAAGTCTACTAGGGCACTACCAACTTATACTAACCCGGCTGATTTCGCCTAGTATTTCCCAGAACTAGATCATCATCGAGGAAAATAATCAGTTCTATATATATGAAGGCTAGTAGAAGAGTATAAAGAAATTGATACATTTGACTATTTCACCTCCAAAAGGGTATATCGGCATCACATGGTCCAAAGTACCTGAGATGCACCACCTAGATCGATCAAACACCACCAACACCACGCTATGAGACAGAAGCAACCAAGGGAGAAGAGATAAAAGAAAGAGACACGAGAAGGTCAAGAAGAAAGAAATACCTATTGACGTCGTCCACGACCTCGTTTCGCCGTCGTACGTGTATCATCAACAGTTTCAATTTCATCCTCATCAGTGCCTTTCTTAAGATCTTCATTCTCAGCAAGACCCCATTTCTCACGATCATACCAGTCTTCACCATCACTCATTTCTCCGACGTGTCCTTCAGCCTTGCACCATTCTAGAACATCGGATCGCATGCGGAATGCGCGAAGAAGAGAATTTAGCATGTGCTCAAAGCCTCGGACAGTTTCTTCTTGTTTCTGGATATATGACCAGAGAAGACGTCGGGTTTCTTCGGCTTCGGCGGGTGGTAGGCCGAAATTCGCATCTGGTCGGACATTTTCTGGCATGAGGAAAAGTGGATGTGGAGTTGGGAATGTACCAAGGGTATCTGTTGAGGATATGGGGGAGCCATCGCCTGGATTGGTTGCGTTGGCTTGGGCACGAGTCGTCATGCGACGAGGTGGTTCTGGAGAAGATCCATCGTGCATTTCCTCATCTTCTTCGGTTTCAAGACTCTGAACTCCATTTGTCTCTGTATTCATGGTTTCTGTGTCTGTCTTGTTGGTGCCGTTGGTTGTATCCATTTCTTCCCGTTTCTCCCTTGCGTCTGTCAATGGAGCGGCTCCCTCGCTGGCTTCCTCGACACCCGCCGGATGTTGTGGAAGATCTGCGACTGTGGCATCCGCTTCCTCAGATTTTAATACGTTCAAAGGCTCTTGTGTATCGGTATTTGGGGGTACTTCTGCCGATGCCAATGGAATTTCTCCCATTTCAACATCGTTATTTGTCGTTTGAGACAAACTCGTCGAGTTCTGAGCCTCCCCAGATGCACTATCTTGCTGTGCGCTAATTCCTCCATTTCCGTACGTTGCTTCAGCCCCGCTCTGCCTTTTTTGTTTCGTAGACGCGATTCGGTCGGTGCCCCGAGGCTGAAAGATGTAACGATCATCCGCGGTTTCAACCACACCACACGGAATCCAGCCACCATCCCCCAAAAATTGACGGTGTAGATTTCGCGCGCGCCATAGCAAGGCCCTCTCCTGCCGTAACTTTTCCTCGACTGCTAGGGTCATTTGTTCGAGGGCTTCGGAGGTGTAGGGCTGAGACATAGATGGATGCGTCGGGAGTTCGGAAGGATGTTTCAAAGGGCAAAGTAGAGCTGTACGAGAATTCGTTAGCTTGGGGGAAATACATTCAGTAGATAGTTAGCTTCAGGGTGTTCACGAACTTTCTAACGCAATTCCTGAGAATGGGTTCTCTTCGGCGGCTGCGGCATCGGCCTCAGAATCTTCATCCTCTTCATCAAGTTCATCGCCTTCGGAGTCATATCGAACGGGGTTTCTATTCAGGATATAACGTGTATATCCAGCATGATCGACTTTCTAAAAGTTATGACATTGTCAATATTCGATTCACTCTGCAAGTCTTTCACAGCAAGGACTTTGTCCCCAGCACCCGTTTTCAGAATCAATTTTTCTTGTCACGCACCTCTTTGTAGAACTCTTCGGCATTGATGTATCCCAAAGCACCTTCACTAACAAATTTCGCATTGGCATGCATTTTGTTACCACGATTAGTAGGCTGGGTGATGGGATCGTCTGGACCCGACTCTGTACCAAAAGAATCTGATCAGCAATGCGTTGCGTGAAAATGAAAGATACAACAGGGAAACCCTTACCATCGCGTTCTCGGCGCAGAGCTCGTTTCATACCGACAATTGTGTCGGCGATCAAGGCTGCTTGTGTCGCCATGGCTGCGAGGTTAACCCACGAGGGCGGCCGGATCAGTAACGTCGGTCTGACGCGTTAAGAGGGGTCCGTGGATGGGAGCGGCTGAGGGTAGAATTTCTCCGAATCTCCCACTAGTGTGGTCCAAGTATGATTCTCAAAGGTGTGGTCAGGTTCAAATACAGGTCTATTTAATAGAGCTTGGTTGCCCTCGACGTCGTGAAGAGTAGCGGCTGAACAATCCTCCACGGGGAAGTGACGAACCTCCGGCGCGATCACCGATAAGGGCTGGCACGTGACTAGCCCTGGCATTTACTATATTTTATACCATCATGGAGAGAGGATCTGGGATTGTAGAGGAATACGTGGTGATTATGTTCACCTTATTTGAGGAATTGTTTCCAATTAAGTACATTTATCATGATAATCAACATTGAAGAGGGAAGGGGTGATCTAAATTTAATCGTCCGCATCAACCCAGACCAAAACTCCCTTCTTGTCAGCGCGCATCTCACCAGTGGGAAGAACCCTGAGTGTCTTGTTGAAGTAAGTATCGACAACGACCAGTTGCGGTTGAATCCAAAGTCCACGTTTAGCTGCGAGAATGTTATATTTCACGGTATGTCTGCTTAATGGGACGAGCTGAACGACAGTTGTCTTGGGACCACTGAAAGCAAAATGTTCGCTAGCTTCCATCAAAAGGTTAAACGTCAGGAAGTGTGTGGATGGGTTTTCGAGGGTATATTCCAGGTGGATCAGGCCTGGCAGTTTATTCGAGGGAGAAGACGAAGCCAAAACTCTTGGTTCACCCATTGGGACGACGAATCGGGGTATCTCTAGTACACTGGTTGTTGTACTAGCTTCAATGGCGGATCCAGATGAGTTTCGACGCCAGGTAATTTCTAGAGCAAAATTGAGTGCTGTTGGTCGGCGGTCACCGAGGAGGACTTTTTGCACGTCGAGGAAGAAACTGGAGTCGCGCAGCTCCTCGGGTGAAATTTGGGGCGTCTCTGGACTAATGAGGACTTCAGATTCGATGTTGCAGATGGCGCCAATGCTTATGTCCAGGAGTTTTAGGGCCATCTTTTCGATCACGAGAGGCTCCAAGGCAAACGATACTACCTTGGAATTGAGGCACCATTTTTGCACTAAGCCACCCGGTTTTGAAATGGGGTCACCGACCAAGTCATCGCTGACAGAGAAGAAATCTGGCCAAGGGAGAGGGTGGATGTGAGGCAGAAAATCGTAATTGGCTTCGAAAGGTCGAATAAACGATAGCTCTACCGTTATTGTCTTGATGATGGGTGTTTGAACATCAGAAACAAGGTGGTAAACAGCGGAGATCTCTAGGGAAAACTTTGCCGCCTCTTGCGTATCGGCCAGCACGATGCCGAGTTCTTTGTCCGCTGAACGATCCAGGAAGCCGACACTCTGCTTAATGAAATGAGAAGGACCTTCAGTAGGCGTGCTTGATCCCGATTCAGCCGAGTCTGGGCTACTATCTGCGTCAGACCATGCAAGTTTGGCCGTAGATTCCGGCGTGCCGAAGAGTCTGACTTCAGCTGAAACTTCGGCGCGTTCGTCTTCTTCATTATGGATGCCGATGCTCAGTGTCACTCGCTCATTGGTATAATATGTGCTTCTGAGATTCGGTGTTGAGATGCGAATCTTAGGGGGCTTAGGCATGATCTTGCATCGTCCGGTGTCTCGATCTTTGCCGATTCTTCTTTGAGAAGCTCCCTTCTTGGTCTGTTGCCACCAAGAGGACGGTCGCTCAGAATGACCTGTGATCATATACGCAAGATCAAATTTCTCTTCATCAATATGCATCGCTATACAAGCAACTTGAGCATCCCCGGCCTCGCGAGGAATGCAAATGAGATTGTAAACCTTGGTCTGTGAAGGGCCGATGGTCAAGTCGGCTATCCCAACGAGAGTAGCCAGGCCACTTGTCGGTGATTGGAGGGATGAGCTGTCTGGGCTGCTGGGCTCTCGAAGGGATATCGACGAAATGCAGCATGGGCTTGATGTGTCGCTGTTCTCGTCATGGTCGGCCTGGATTTTTACAGGACGAAGACATCCTTCAAAGACAAGTTTAACCTCAGAAAGACTTATGGGTACTGATGCTGGTTGAGCACAGGAAGAAATTGTTAATTGAGCCTTCAAAGGCTCGCCAACGTTTCCCTCCGACTTCTCGAAAACGAGAGATGCGGTCACTGAGAAATAAAAATCAGAAATGACGCGTTCTTTGGTAATACTTGGTCGTACTCACAGCTAGTCAAAACATCTTCAGCCCGAAGAACAACCGATGGTTTTGGTTTCTCCGTAGGAAACATCTCCAAGCTCTTATGAATATCATATTGCCATGCAGGTCTCGATGGGAAGGCTGAAATCAGAGTTAGAATGTCTCAGATAAGCCGTGAGTCTGCGAAAGCACCACTTACATTTATTTAGGAGTTCCCAATCTATCTTCAAGACCGTCTCCTGGTCTTCAATATTCAAAGCACTTTCTCTCAAGGCCCAGGCATAGGTTTCCATTAGTTGCCACCAGCCAGATCGACGCCAGGTGAGGGTCGCCCAATGAGGCTGTAGAGAGTTGTAGGCTTCAGTCCATGAGCCTTTTCGGATGTATTCTTGAGCAATCTCTAGACTCAAACTTTCCACTTTCCGGGTCTGGTGCCTTTTGGTGAATTCCTCAAGGGCCATTTTCAACGTGTCTAGAATTAAACCCGAATGGTCGAATCCACCACCCTCTGCATGAGGGAACTCCTGATGTGTGTCCGGGGCGAGATATGTATCATACAAGTAAGACTTACTTGCGATTTGAGACGCAGGAGATTGGCCAGGGGATAGACGATCGTCGTTCGGGATCTGTTCTGCGAGTTTTCGCCGAAGCATGGTATGTTTCGCCGAGCGGTATAACCAGTAACCCTCGTGGTGAAGCTGTTCCCAAGGACTGACACGGTCAGGGTTTGGGATGGATTTTTCGGGAGGACAGAATATCGACAGCGCCTGCGCCGGGTCGAGAGCAGTCTCTAGGACCTGGAGGGACGAGCCCGCTCGGCGAATAAGCTGGGCCATCACCATTGACCATCGAGCTTCCCAGGCCTCCCATCCATAATTCTTGCTACCCTTACCCCTTCTATTGACAATATCTTTAGTCCGTATCCTATGATCGGCCCAAAAGCGTGTGGCAGCGGTAGTTTGACCTGTCCAGAGTAGACAGCGAATGATGCGAATAGCGAGTGCATCGCCTAGTAAGCGCGCATCGTTAAAACGAGCATCCCAGCCGGCGATGTTTTCGAAAACCTCTTGACCGAACAGAGTTTCATATGCACTCTCGTAGTTTCGGCAGGCGGCATCCATCTCTTGGCGAAACTCGGCCAGAATACCAAGTTTAAACTCATATCGAACATTCCATCCTTGAAGCGAAAGCGTCTGGGAAGTGCCACTGGTTGGAGGAGCAGTCGGAGGCGGGATACTACTTCTGTTGCGCTTCCGTCGGGCATGTTTCGACAAGTCACGGTAGTACTCCACAACAGTGGGCTGTAGCAGAGAGAATAAAGAGCTCACGAAATCCTTCAACTCCGAAGTTGTAGCATCTGGCGGGATAACGAAGATAGAGTTTTGATCCAGGTTTGTGGCCCTTCTAATACCTGCCACTCGATCGTCGATTTCTCCCTCGTAGCCTCCATCTCCTTCTTCTGAAATCAAGACTGCTACGAAGCGAGTCTTGAATCCCGAAGCTTCCCATTCTTTCTTAAGCCCATTAATTTCTATCTTGAGCTGATTATCACGCAAAGAATTCATGTTCGGGTCAAGCGAAAAAGGGAAAAAGTTCAGCACGGCTGCAGGGACAAGGTCCTGGTGTTTTGTTACCCACAGCGGCGTGAGTAGTCCATCGGGAAAGGTGGGAGATCCGGGAGATAGCGGTGAAATGGGTGAATGAAGGGCATAATTTGTTCCTGATCCAGGGACATTGCTCTCCGAATCTACCGTCGGGCTTGTAGGGGAAGTACTTTGAGGCGGGTCGGCTTTGCGCGGGGGAAGTTTATGAGACTGGAGAAAGCAATTAGCAGCCCGCATGGAAAAACTATCGAAGACCCTCGAATGACTTACCCGTCCAGTACTCTTGATTCTGTACCCTAATCGTGGCCCTGGTTGATTTCCATTGGAGTTCTGCCCGGCTTTCCAAGGCATCTGGGAGCCATCCTCCACGAGTAGGACTTGCCGCAGCTCCTCCGCAACCGCCCCGCTTAATGGGGGGAAGTCAGAGAAGATATTATGGCCCCGCTCGGCCAGCAAGGGGTATTTGGAGAGTGTCTCATTGTCATTTTCCGAACCAGCCTCGAGTCCTGAGAGTAGGACCAAAGGAAGGTTGTGATTGACGTAGTCGTCGGGATAGGCGTCCATTGCGGACAAGCAGGGGACTATTATTGCACGATTCGGTCACCGCATTTCTTGTTGTAAAAAGGGTAGAATTGGATAAAGAACAGCCTTGAGACTGTACCCGGGGACACTTGTGAGAAACTGATTTTAAGGAGGGCCGAGAACGTGAGAGTGGGGGAATGCGATTGAAGGTGCACAAGTTGGCGTTGGAATACCAAGCTTGGGGCATCAACGGAGGGCCGGGCGGTGAAGCTTGCTAAACTAAGTTGAAGTATGAGTGCAAGTACACTAATGCAGCTACATATTAACTGACTGCCTGTTTTATAGTAGATTACTATTCACTAAAATTAATCGGCTTTGGTAGATCAAATAGTTTATAGCATTTTCCCAGGCTTTTTACTTTTGGGTGTAAGAGGTATACCTAAACTACTACACTGTTAAGGTGCGGACGCGGATGTATATATTCACCTGACTGCAGATGGTACCACGGTACTCTACAAAGTAGCCATGGAATCAGAATATAAACATGAATTAGTTTCGTCGACTTCGAGTTCTAGTATGCTTCACCTCAACTACTGGCACTAGTCCATGTAACATTATGTATATGATGAGGGAATAGTCCGATATACCAATCAAGGCAATACCTCAGTAGAAATACGATAGGGTTCTGGTGTTCACGGAGTATGAGTGGACCGCATCCAAACCCAATATCAAGAGGTCATCTCCGAGATCGTCGATCCATTCCCACCCACAATACTCCGTCGTATGTATGTACAGTACTGTACGAAAAACACGTGGATTAAATAAACAACATAAGCAGCATGCATACTAGTACTTTCTTATTTGTGTTATACTATGTCTAGTCAAATACTACACTAGTTTAGCTACATCTGCATATAACTAAAGATATACTCTATCCTCCGTCAACACAATTCCTAATACTAATAATCCTATACAATGCTAATCATGGAGATCTTTTCTAAAAAGGTCGTCACAAACGAGTGGGAAATTTGAACTCGAAAGTGGAGCGGAAGGCGCGAACGCTAAAAAGGTTCCTTCCCCCCCCGGAGAATCAATCAAAAAACCCTCCCTTTTGGTCTTTTTGGGTCATTTGACCTGTCACTCTCTTTTTCTTTCCTTCCCTCCTTCTTTTTATCTTTTTATCTTAATTTCCCTCCTCTTTCTCTATCACCCTCCACCACCCCGCAAGGGGCTTACAAGGATTGGTCGACTGTTCCTACACAAAACCTTACGCTCACACACTCCCTATCTTTCTTACATATAACGGATCATGCGTATTGCCTACCCACCATTCTGCATATCTGGTTGATCCCCCGATCCTGGCAATAAAACGGGTATACTATCGATGCTACCCGTTCCATCCCTAGACTATTGAACGCCATGCATTTGAATGAAGGCGCTCCCGCGCCTAAACCCGCCGAGTCGGCCTTGCTCAATCGACGTCGCCGTCGCAAGTCTCTCCCTGGCCGCGCAAAGGGCGCTAATGCCGATCCAACTTCGCCAGAGGTTATCTCCTCGCTGATCTCGTCCTTGTCCACGATCTCTGTTCCTTTAAACTCTCATTTTGACAACGTGCCACGAATTGACTCCAAGGACTCCAAAGATTCTGATCCCGGCTTGCCGGAAGTGCCTCATACCGCACCGTGCTTCTCTGTGCCCCCTTCGAAGCAATATGGACTGGGTATGAATTTGGCATCGTTTGCTACTGTCGAGGAACCCTCCAACGAAAGCCCTTTCTTGCACCCGGATGATGCTGCCTCAGCCCCTGTCATTCGCATGGCCAGAGCGCCGCCGTCGCCCAAATCGCCAAAGTCCCCGCGCTCGCCGAGATTCAAACCTTTTAAACAGAACGACGCGTCCACTCGTCCGGCTTCGCGAGACTCTCATAACTCCATCAGAACCACCAACGAAGACACAGTCTTTGGTACTATAAGCACTGAACCGGGTCCCCGTTTATCTAGTGCCGTCAGCATTGCATCAAACAGTTCCGCAGGGAGAAAGAGTATCAAGGGGCAGTTTGGGCTATTGAAGAAGGCGTCGCGGGAATTCATTGGTGATAGGGACGGGTCGAGCGACCGTTTGCGTAAGACTAATAGCCTTAACGACACTGCACGTCACAACATTCCACGAAGCCGAGCTAGTTTGAGATCCATGCATTCCATGGCGGATCTAGCCGAGGAGACAGGCCTTCACGGGCCCAAGGAAGGCTCTAGCGGCAATCTGGGGACCAGAACGCCTCCTACCCGAGAGCTCCAGTCAATTCCTAGTACCCCTGACAACCATAATCCAGGAGGGATTGGAAGTGGTCGTATCATTCCTACGCGTGATTCTTCCTTGCGGCACCGACACAGCCAATCTTCCGGCTCGAAGAAAAGGAGGTCTGCTCGCCACAGTCGGTATTCATCTACCGCCAGCAAGGAATCTGCTGCGCTGGAAAATGGTCTGCCAGGCTCTAGTAATGATGCCGAGCAAGTGACCAAGAGAATACAACAACTGAAGGATCAGCAACAGAGAATCAAGACCGAGTTAGAGTCGGATGACAGCTCAGCCAAACCACCACAGGCGGGACCCCCCTCTGCGAGGCCAGCAGACGTATCTCGTAGTAACAGCTATGTTGACCAGGGACGCGCACCTCTGAACGGATATAAGATTGATCGACCGGTGAATGAAAGTGCGCCTTCACCTTCGGTTATGACGGGGAAGAGCCGCACAGGCAAACCTGGGGCACCATTGGCGTCGAAGCCTACCAACTTCTCTCCACAGATCTCAAGGGCTCCGACAGAAAAGTCAGAGGTCGACAGACGATACAGACGATCGCTGGAGCCTGTCACCCCTACCCATAGCCATCGCCGTACGCCATCTGGCACAACATCCACGAATCGTCCTTCGTTCAACGCCGAGAGACCGTCTAGCGCGGACTCCATTGATTTGGCCGTGGACGATTATATATTCTCTCCCAAATTGACACAGCGAGTGGTTCACCCGACGACAGGCCGATCCATAGCATTCTCCGAGGTCGGCAATCCAAAGGGTCACGTTGTGCTGTGTTGTCTCGGAATGGGTCTCACTCGATATCTTATGGCATTCTATGATGAGTTGGCCCGGACCCTGAACCTACGTCTGGTCACACTAGATCGTCCAGGCGTCGGTGAAAGCGAGCCGCATGGAGTTGATGAGCCAAGCACTCCTCTCAGCTGGCCTGGTAAGTTTGCCTCATTGTACTAGATTTCAAATTTTTGATAGCTAACACCCTTGCAGATGATGTTGCCATTGTTTGTAATTATCTTCGAGTAACCAAATTCTCTATCCTCGCCCACTCGGCTGGAGCGATATATGCACTTGCCACTGCTCTTCGAATCCCACAGCATATCCGTGGTCGCATTCATCTACTCGCACCATGGATTCCTCCTTCTCAATTGTCCACTATCGGATCCCAGAAGGAACCTGCTCCCACCAATGCAGTTCCTTATTCTCAAAGAATCCTTCGTGCACTACCAACCTCTCTATTAAAAGTTGCCAACACCAGCTTCATGAGTGCTACGAGTGCTAGCATTACAACTAGCCTCCCTAAGTCGCCCAAGCGCGCAAAGCGCAAGGCGGCGAAAGAGACAGCTAACGCCGAAGTCCCTCCTATACCTACCATACCTAATGTTGAAACGACATCTGTGAATCAACCGGGAGGCCCCGCACCACTTGGAGGCACCAGGTCTTATAGTACTACCAATGCTCATGCCTCCTCGAGACAAAGCGATGCTACTCTTGGCTCACGCGCCAAAGATCCCGAAGAGGAGCTTGAACGTCAACAAGACTATGATACACGGCTGACCCACCGAATCTGGGAGCTTGCGACCACCAATGCAAACCCAGCAGTCGACCTTTTGATTTGCCTAGAACGTCGCCAGACCATAGGATTCCGATACGTGGATATTACACGGTCCGTTGTGATCCAACACGGCAGCAAAGATACTCGCGTGCCTGTGGATAATGTTCAATGGCTGGGCAAGACTATGCGTCGTTGTGAAGTCCGTATTCTTGAGGGCGAGGGTCATGGTCTCATGGCGTCTGCATCGGTGATGGGCAGCGTCTTGACTGAGATTGCTAAAGAGTGGGAGGACTGGACGACCATCGTCCAAGGTCGACGCCGTGCAACAACAAATCATGCTGCCCGACCCGGCCTGTCTATTCAGACCTGATAATTGACAAGTCCGCTGGTGCTGCCCCCCGTTTATCCTACACAACACTCGTCCGCCTCGTTCGAGCGATTCTCAAAAAAAAAAGCACGAGTGACGTCTTCTCGACATAGACCCTGGAGGTCTCCACCTAACCACCATCCTTTGAACGCAGCCAAAACGGGTTTGTGGCTGACGATTACTCCTCTTCCATATCGCACTATTTACCCACCATCTACATACACCAGACATACCCTCTACATAAATCTAATTCTAATATTGACCGATGTACGCCCGTCTATGGATTCATTCTATGGAGACTCTTGGACAAAACCACTGTTATTTAGCATAATACCCAATATTAACATCTATTTTATACTTGAAATTATTGAAATCCCGGCAGATAGTATTCCCTAGTTGCAATTTAAAATGTACCTTGCAGATGCCCGTGTATATGTACTTCACTCTTAGACATATGTCCATGCCATTTGAGACATCGTGCTCTGTCATCCCCACACTGCGACGATATCTCCACTCGGCAGTTTGGGAAATACAGTAGGAAGATTCTCCATTTTAAAGAAACTCTAGACATCTCAATGAAATGTATAGAAGAGGGTAGATTAAACCATAATAAATACAAAATACAGCAATGTCAATAATCCGTCCTCCATACTTAACCCCCGAATCCACTCAGGGATGAACCATTTCCCTGGCTTAGGGACCTCCCCACTTCTCCTGAGCACAGATTCAAGCTCTCGTATATGTATACCACACCCAACATAGTACGAACAAGCATTTACAAACTTTTCAATAACAACTAATTGATACCTTGTATGACCATTAAGTTGTACAAAATCAACTTTTCACACCCGCAAACCACCGAAAAATACAGAGACCAGCCAAGCCGCATTAAGCTTGAGTGGATTTCTTGGCGTCACGTTTCGTTCTTTGGCGCGCCGCGGACTCCATTCATTTTCCATCCCGCATCCCGCATCACAGCATCATCAAGATCTGATCTCTCGCCTGGAATAGGGAAGAGAGACTGTGTATGTGGTATATGGTATAGGGAAGGAAGGATAATATTTATCTCCAAGATGCCATCTCAACGGCGCGTCAGATTAGCGATTGTCGCAGTTGTCGCGATCGTGTTCTTATTCTTTTATTACTCGGTATGAATCACTACCTGAACCGACTGGACAGAAACGGTCTGGACAGAGATAGGTCTGGACTGGGTCTATTGAAGAACTGGAAATGGAAAGCTAATCATTGAATGGGAACGTATAGGGCGAAGCGAGCAAGATTCAGAACCAAGAATTCTACAAATCAACATTAAAAGCCATGCGCGCGAAGGAAGATGCTAAGAATGCGAAGGTGCAACATCCGATTGTTCGTCCTGGTGAGAGTTCCAATGGGTATGGACAGGCGCAGGGATCGGGATCGGATGTTGAGAGGCCGGCTGTACCTGCTGCGAAGGGGAAAGAGAATGATGGGGTTGGAAGTGGAAATGGGGAGCAGGAAATGGAGGAGATTTCCATCGCGGGACGAACGAAGATGACGGTTCCCAAGAAGGATTCGAGTGTACAGGGTTCTGAGAGGGTAGATGGGAAGGAGAAGGAGAATCAGGAGATGGTGGATCATACGGAGGCGAAGAGTGAATTGAATTATATTTTGAAGAGGGCTCCTGGTATGTGACTGACCCTGACTCTGACCCCCAACCTCTACGAACCCTTTCCATTTGACGCTGTGGCTAACCCGCTATGAAACAGTGATCATATTCTCCAAATCATACTGCCCCTTCAGCAAAAAGGCAAAGACCATCCTCCTGGAACATTATGCTATTTCGCCAAAACCGTTTGTTGTTGAATTGGATCAACATCCTATCGGCCCTAGTTTGCAAGATCTTTTGGCGCAGAATACTGGTCGTCGGACAGTTCCTAATGTCTTGGTTAATGGAAAGAGTATCGGTGGTGGTGATGATATCGCTGCTCTAGATCAAAGCGACGAGCTGGCTTCGACGCTGAGACAAATGGGTGGCAAGTGGATTTCGGATGTAAAGCATCTGCCTCCACCTCCATTACCGGAAGCAGCTCAAATTTGAGCTGGATGAATTGAGAATACCATCATCATATCTAGCGTTGCTGTACATAACTACCATCTATAAAACTACTCTCTGCTATCAAACAATGAACAAACCGTGCAAACAATTCTGATGATGCCCACGTGACCTATAGACTGCTGGACGGTCATGTGATGATAAGTGATAAGCAACCCTACGCGCTAGACCCAAACGGGCCGTAAGCGACCAGACGCACAATCCCGTGACATGCAATTTTGCTGAGATGGTCCACCAACTCCTCCAGCCCGAATTTATCCTCCCGACATCGACAATTCACCCCCTCGGCCAACAACACCCACGCAGTCAAGATGCGGTACATTCACTCCGAGGAACGGCTGCCCATTCCGGACAATGGTGAGCTTCGACTTTCTCCCCTTTTCTTTCCGCGATCGCCTCGAGGACGGTATAGCGTGGTCGGACCGGGTTAGGATCTCGAATGGGGAACCACACACACAGATGCGAATATGGGAGGAATACCAAACCAGGTCGACTACGAAATACCGTTCTGCAAGAGGGGGAATTCAAACAGAGAGCAATGAATTGTGACTGTTCATGCTGGCCATTGGGACATTTTCCCGGTTTTTTTTTTCTGCTATGCAAAATTTAGGTTCTTGGACTCAAAAAACTGATGACGATTTTTTTCTCCCCTCACAGTGAAGATTCACATTCGTTCGCGGGTTGTGACCGTCGAGGGCCCCCGCGGCAAGCTCACCAAGGATCTCTCCCACATCGCCGTCACCTTCGGCCGTCCCGAGGAGAAGGTTATCTCTATCGAGCTGCACCACGGTGCCCGTAAGGGTGTCGCTACCCTCCGTACCGTCCGCACCATCATCAACAACCTGATCATCGGTGTCACCCGCGGCTTCCTGTACAAGATGCGCTACGTCTACGCTCACTTTCCCATCAACGTCAACATTGAGAAGAACCCCGAGACCGACCGCGCCGAGGTTGAGATCCGCAACTTCCTGGGTGAGAAGTACGTGCGCCGCGTGACTGCCCAGCCCGGTGTTGAGATCGTCCCCTCCCCCAACGTTAAGGATGAGCTTCAGCTCTCCGGTAACTCTCTGGAGGGTGTCTCCCAGAGTGCTGCCGACATCCAGCAGATCTGCCGTGTCCGGAACAAGGATATCCGTAAGGTGAGTAACAGCAATACTGCTATGCCAATTATCTGCCCTACCTAGCATTTCTGATATACTAATGCTTTATAGTTCCTTGACGGTCTGTACGTGTCGGAGCGGGGCAACATCATTGAGGAGTAAAGAATGACGCTTGGGTTCGGGTGTCCGGGAGAGTTCCTTTTTTAATTTCGCCTACTTGCATATAGGGAAGCAAAGCGAAATGACAAAAAAACAAACGACTTGCAAATTCAAAATTATCCCTTTGATACGTGTACGAAGCCAATGTAGCGATGCAAGTACGAATCCATACCTTTTTCCTTAATTTGGTGTTGGTGTCTCTGGTCTTTCGTAGCTGCGTCCAGTTGTGTAGAGCGGCGAACTCTTTTTCTGCCGCGTCGTATCTCTCCCCACCTTGTCTTTCTCCAACATTGACAGTGCAAATGTACTTTTTACACCACATCCCACTTTTTTGCTGCGGAACTTGCTCTCCACTATATCTTCATCTGATGGATGCTGATTGAATGGAGTGATTTCCCCCCCTCCTAGCTATTTCGAGAAGTGCGCGCGTGACGCTCTAGCATGTGAAAGTACCGGGTTTCTACCGGCCAACATTCTCAACCTGGAATTTATGTTTACTTTACTGGGAGAGTACATTATGTCTTGGTGGATTCCTTTCTACAGCACGCTGAGCGCGATGTTCAGCATGTTGTTAGATGTTGCGCAGTTCTGGCGAGATGTGAGTGATTAAGACCTCGGTTCAATATGGGCTGGCTGAATCAGGACGCAGCTTAAGCAAACAGTCCCAGCAGTCCAGGTGGGAGACATGCTTATGATTTATACAGAAATTATCGTCGTGGTGGAATTCAAAGTCACCGCGTAATCGTCTATTTCACACTCTTGCGACGGCTCGATCTTTCGAGGAGTGGGAGGAAGCTGCATTTGAGCTGGATGAGCTGTTAAGTAAAGATCTGTGGTGAGTAGTGACAACCATTGCTTGTGACTTTGAAAGGACAAACAAAGAAGAGAGATATTGACTGAAGCTCATACAGGCGTCAAAATCCCGTTAGCAGACACTATGACTATCGTCTTATCCTCGGTCGTTTGGAGGCTTTGATGGGTGTACGTGAAAGTGAGGATATCTTGACTCTCGTCAATTTACTTCGCTCTGGACTCGTTCGAAATTTAGGCAATATCACTTCGACAAAGCTTTTCACCCATGCTTATGCTGGTACAAAGCTTCTCATCGATGACTATATCACACAGGTTGCATTGTCGATTCAGTATGTAACCGCATTACAGCCGATGCCTGAGAAAAACGGTTTCACCTCTCAGGCTAAGCTTGAGCTATTGCATGATACGCGTCAGGCCTTTGGACGAACGACTTTACTTCTACAGGGCGGGTCAGCGTTTGGTCTTTGTCATCTCGGAGTTGTTAAAGCGCTGCATCTTCAAGGACTGTTACCTCGTATCATCACTGGCACGGCAACGGGGGCCATGGTTGCTGCTCTTGTGGGTATACATCCAGAGAGTGAATTATTGGCCCTGTTGAACGGGGATACCATTGATCTGTCGGCGTTTGATCGCTACAACAAGGAGCAATTTAATTCAGAGAGCTGGGTGCGAGTCTTCTTTCGTCGGATGATGCGTTTCGTTAAAACTGGCCACATCTTTGACATGGGACTTCTGGAGGAATGCGTCCGGGCTAATGTGGGTGACTTAACCTTTGAAGAAGCATATGCTCGATCCAAACGTATCCTCAACATCACTGTTGCCACAGCCGGAAAAACTGGCTCGCCAAATCTCCTGAATTATCTCACGGCGCCGAACGTATTGATCTGGTCTGCGGCTGCTGCGTCAAATGCCTCCGCCTCTTCAACGATTAACTCTCCCATCACCATATATTGCAAGGACGAGACAGGCTCTATCGTCCCCTGGCCCCATACAGAAGACATAATTGTTCAACCATGGAGACACGTGAATTACAGCGACGGCGAATCACCATTATCACGGATCTCAGAATTATTCAACGTCAACCACTTCATCGTCTCACAAGCTCGACCATATCTAATACCCTTCCTACGATCCGAGCTCAACCTCCTTGACCGCCGCCAAACAGGCTGGAACAATCTCTCCCGCTCACTAATGCGACTGATCCTCGCCGAACTCCGTCATCGTGTTCGTCAATTAGATTATATCGGCCTCCTCCCGGCTTCCATCAGTCGTCTCCTAATCGACGAGACAATCCCAGGACCAAATTTAACTTTAGTGCCAGACCTTGCGATCACAGATTTATATAATCTCTTCCAACGGCCTACGAAAGAACGGGTTGCTGACTGGACATTGAAAGGCGAGCGTGGCGTTTGGCCCGCTGTAAGTGCCTTGAAGGTTCGCGAGGCTATTGAAATTGAATTGGATAGAGGGTATCAACTTGTTCGTCGACGACGACCGAGTGATCCGGTCTTACCTCCTGTTCGTCATTCCTCGAATGAGGGTTTGCCGAGGAGGAGGAAAGTGGGGAGTGCAGAGGAGAGTACTCAATTTGCTGTTACGGATGGTCATGAATAGAGGGTGGAATGTCTTTGTCCTTCTACTTTGCTGTATACATTGTTATGGTGTTGATTGAGATATTTATAGACGATTCTTTAGTCGGGATGGATCGGGATGGACAATACAATTGCTTCAGGTTCAAGTTGTTTTATATAAAAAAGTAGTTGCTCTAGCTGATATTGGGAATTTCTTCAAAGCTTTCATCTCCTGGGTATACTCTCATTGTTAACCATAAAGATCTTGCCATTGGGTGTCTTGCACCAGGGTAGACTTGGACCTACACCTAGGGAACTCTTACATCTACGAACAATATTGCAGTCTGATTTATTAGGAGATATCAGACTACGAGTAGTATTACAACTATACATCGCTTCATGAGTCTGTCATAAATGAAAAAACGATACATTCAACCAAACAGGCTAGCATTGATGCCATAAAATAGGATGCCTCAAATAAAACAGCCCTATTCTGAATCCAAGGCATCCGACTCCGGGGGTCCCTTATAATCTAGAGAATAGTCAGTATAAGGACCCCAAGTTAAGCTGAACAACAAGACCTCGTGTAAAAAGAAAAGGGCAGAACTTACGCTTCCTCGCATAAACAAGATACCAAACCGCCGAAATAGCCATGAATCCCACGAAAACAACCGAAGCATAATTCATCGAGACCCTAGTAACAGGTAACGCAGTCGGCATACTAAAAAGAACCAATTCAAACGCAATCCAAGCTAACGCAAGTACATTGACAATAGTACCAATAAACTGTCCACAATTCCACTTCGCATGTCTCACCTCTACACGACCTTGAAAAAGACTTAAAGAGATAGGAATTGCGTACGCAACAGCCAAAGCGATAACACCCACCGAAACAAATGCCGTAAACGCACTCGAACTTCCGAGATTGATTAATCCTAGAAGCATTTGGATGATACTTAATAGGATTAATGACCAGACTGGTACACCGAGACTTGGATGGACTGTTGCCCAAACTTTTGCTAGGGGAAGTGCATCGTCACGGGCAACGGCCCATGTTGATCGAGAAGCTGCAACTGTAATACTAATTGAGCAGAAAAGAGTAATTATAAGAACCAGGAATATGAGTCCTAATCCTCCGCCGGGGGAACCCATTACTCGATGGAGAATATAGGGTAAGGCTTGACCACCCGGTGCAGATATAATATCTTCAAGAGGAGGTAGAGTCACGCAGATAGGGATGATAAAGAATAAACCCGCGATAAATCCAACAGGGACAGCGAGTGAAATTGCTCGGGGAACTTTTATTGCAGGCTGTGGACATTCTTCTGCCATTGAAGATACCATTCCAATAGCAGAGAATGTATAAGCAGCTGGTAAAAGACCAATGAAGAAAGTGAATTCGCCCCATCCAGCGAAAGATTTATCGTAATGTGTTAATGCGTATGAAGCAGAGTGTCGACCTACATCAGCTTTCACTGAAGTAGCGATTAAAATCACGACGATCGTAATAGCTGTCCATGTCGCGCATGCAGTGTCAACTTGTGGTAAATATCGATTTGCAAATGTACAAATCACCAATGAACCAAGAACAACCGCGTAAAAAATGAGAAGGAGTTGCCAATTATTTGCGCTCCAGTCTGGATGATACATGGATATAGTCGCAGAAAGCATAGATGCAAATCCGAAATTCACGGATAAAGTGATGGTCCAATTACCAATGACCCAGATCCAGGCATTTATGAAGGAAATGGTTGTTTTGGATGATTTTGCTAGTTGGAATGACCAGTAATATGGACCTGCGGAAGTGGGATATCGAGATGCGAGTTCTGCTAGGGACATTGCTATACATTGATCCAGGAAACAGACTACTATCCATCCTACGAAGATGGATAGAGGGCCTCCGCCGTAGATTGCGTTTAGGAGGGCGGAGCCTTCGCCGTAGGGTATTGCTGCTATTGCGAGAGATTGGAAGAGGAGGGTTGCGACGGATCTGTTTCTGTGGAGTTCTTGTTTATAGCCTAGTCTGTCAAGTTCGTCTTGTTCGTGAATACTTTTTATTATGCCTGTTTCGTGGTCTTGATCGTTGTCTTGGGAGGAGTCGTTGGTGGTTATTTCGCCGGGTTTCTCGGTGATGGCCATGATGTTAGGTGAATTTAGTCGGATTTTGAGTTGTGTAGATGGAGTCTAGGGAGAAGAGTAGAGACTTCTTGAATAACTTCTTGATGAGTTGGAATGTTAGTGTTACCCCATTTCCAGGTATTCGGATATCTAACAGGGTATTAATGAATACTGCAGATAGTGATGAAACTATAACTACAGCCACATACATGAAGACCTCGGATACTATTATCTTTATTAATTAATTACCTGTACTACTTTTCCAATTTACTACTAGTAATAGTAGTTATACGATTCTATATCATCCTGGTACAAATGTACAATGTTACATCTATCCCGTTATCTCAACTTCAAACTCCCCCCTCTTCGTATCGGATAATCAGATACAACTACATGGTTTGAGTGGCACAGGGCAGCTAAAAACTGCGGGGTTTACGAGATGGTTTTTTTTTATCGATGGATCGGATTCCCATCTGCAGAGATGTGGCGTAGATCACGTATTGAACTGCCTATTCCAGAATTATCTGCCAATTACGGCTTAGAGAGACCTTATCTTTCGAAACACAATGCGTAGATTGGATGGTTCTGATTGACATACATGTAAAAATAATACTGTATCTTCCAAGAGGGTATTGACTAACAAAAGTACCGAGATAAAGCTTCATATCATTTTGTACACAGATATCCACCATCGTTATTGATCACTGGAGGGTTAATCCTAGTAGAAGTCAGAGGGTGAATGATAGAAGTATATAAAGTCATCATCAAGGAAATATAGATAATATCCTGACTAGTCTTTAGAGACTATTAAAAAGTGCCGGCGAGGCCATTCACTATTGAAAGTATCTTCACAAAATAATGACACGTATAGTCTATCCCCAAATAGTAATCTAATCCTCATGAGGGGAGATGACCTCCGCATCGGATCAACCTACTAGGTTAATAGGTAAGACGGTATGACTGAACATTAATACATGCAAAGAACAAAGTCTATGAGCATCGCATACACTAACTAATAATACTACTTCCCGCCATAATTTAGAGATTTGCGGGGTGCATAGGTGGAGAAGTGCACGTCCTACCTAAACTTTACAGTGGAGAGCTACCACTACATGCTGTATTTGTACCTACACTTACATGGGATACTTCTCCGTACGTATAATGGACGATGATATAACGGTGTGACATTTGAGGTATCGAACGCGGAAAGGGGGGTACTAGATAATAGCAGAAATTAATGATATATCGTAAACCTGCACTATTGCCAGGCCTAGACTAGATTAAAAAAAAAAAATTACTGCGCTGTAGATGGACGACCAGGTTGTTCAGTCTGACGAGATTGAGGCCGTGACTCCGCGCGAGAATGACGAGATCGGAAACTGTGACGCGATGAAGTGGGTGGGCCTTCGGTGGCCGTGAGAGGGGGAACTAATACGGAGTAGAAGGGTTAGTGATGCCATTCGCAAATAGACCCGGGACACCGAAGTGTGAGCATTGAGTAATGGCGTGGCTCTACTTACTGCTGAATCCATATCCTTCAGTAGCACCTTGCAAATTATGTGGATCAATCTCCACGCGAATCGCAACGTCTAATCCACCATACATCCCACTGTTACTGCTAATACCGTCTGCGGCACTGTGAGTCGAGCCAGCCTCGACCTCACCCTTGTGCAGCGGTGCATGGCCATCTTTCGGAAGAGAGTCCAGTTTTGCGGATTCGGTGGTAGCTCCATCGCCATTGGCGACTGGTGCCACAACTTCTGTCAGTGTGGCGAAGTTACGGGATGGCATAGTGACCTTGTTCCAGGAAGCGCTCTTTTCAATACCACCGGGCTGCTTGTCGAAGATAGGCATGAGAGTTTCGTCACAGGTGCGGTCCAAGTGGTGGATTTTGTTACGGCGGGCAAGGAGGTTGGCAACGGCCTTGGGTGGGGGTTTATTGGTGATGGCGCTGCTAACGACGTTGACGATGAATCGGTGGTCGTTCTCGCCGGATAAGTTCAACTTAGGGTGCGAATAGAATCGACCGACGGCTGCCAGGTGGACATCACCACCCAAAATGGTAACGCGGACAGAGTGAGCCCGACCAAATTCCTGCAGGCGCTGAATGAGCTCGCGACGTTCGCGCTTGTGTTGACGAGCAGTATAGTGATCGTCCAGATCATCTAGCAAATCAACTTGGCCGTCGAACTCATTGAAGAGACCGCCGGCGACGCCGAATCGCTTGTTCAAAAGACGAATTGGTGCGATCAGTGGAGATGTAAGGATGTTCTCTAGCCAGGCAAGACGTGGGTATGCGATGGGAACCCCCAGCAGAACGACCAAGTGCTTGATATCACCATTGGAAGCAGAAATCTCGCGCTCCAATCGCTCGAAGATCAAGTTATAGGTATCCGGGTAATTCACCTGATGCCGAGTACGCTCTGTTCGCGCATCCAGACCGACGAAACCAATTCGCTTGCCGAACCGCATATACAAGCTGCGACTGCGCTCCTCCACGTACGGTCCAGGACGCTTACCAGTGATCCAACTGTCGTCCTCTTCCTGGTTCTCCAGAACATAGACATTCTCCACCTGGCGCGGATCCACACCAGAGGTACCGTTGACAGCGTGCATTGTCTGAGGCGCATCGGTAGTGAAGGTTGACTTGGGTGGAGCCATGTGATGCTGGAAGAGACAGTAGTACTTGAATGCGACGCCACCAATACCGCGGAATACAGCACACTTCATGAAATGGTCGGTATAAGAACCAAATCCATCGATGATATCGTGGTCATCCCAAATATTGACTTGAGGAATACGACCATTAGCAGCGCGGAAGGGTTCGGTGTTATACCAGCGAACGTAGTTTGCGTAATAATAGTCATCGCATTCAACGCGCATTTTGTTGTCGAAATCATGATTGCGACGCTTGTGCGGGTTTCCAATCGCTGTCCAGGGTTTCAGGGGTCCATCTACGCGAATTCCATCATTATAAATCTGATCACCACCTCCAACCATGACGTGAAAGGGTTTCTCGCCGTGGACTCGTAGAACATCATTCCACAGGTTTGGGCCATGCCAAGCGTCCATGTCGGTACCGACGGAGAATCCGTTGCACGAGTGAAACATAATGCGCATTGATTGATCTTCGGCGGGGACGACAAATTCCCAAGGCGATTTCACGGGCTCGGACGAATTGTATAGTCCTGGAATATCATATTGCCAACGCGCCTCGTAGCTCTCCACGGGAACGGAGAGGGTAAATCGCCAGAAAGCTTTCTCTGGATCTTCGTAGAGCTTGAGACCCTCGATTGTTTGGCTGGATTGGGATTGCGATCCAGTCTGCGATCCAACGGCACCTAATTGATGCAGGTGTAACAGGGGCTTCTCCTGAGTGGGCTTGGTCACGATGAGGACACTTCCATGCCAGATGGGGGCGGCATCGTAGTGCATGTTCTTCAAGTTGATAAGAGGACCGGAGATCAAGTCGAAGCTATCGCTGGCGCCGCGCACCGCAGGCTCGCCATTCTGAACGATCCCTAGTGAGTTCAAGTTAGCTTGCGCATGGGAAGGGTGAGCTCAGTGCTGTCGACGGAGCTCCCTCTCCACGTACCATTGACAGGAGGCTGAGTGGTAGTATCAGCCATTGTCGAGGCAATTGATGCGATTGCCAAAAATCACACGATTTCGAGACAAATAAGAATAAACCGAGGACAATGGAGTCACACGGGGAAAATAAAGGGGAGGAAGATCAAGACCAGAAAGAGGGGGGGGGTGAATGATGGGGATGGGGAAAATCGCAGGACAAAAAAGAATTATAGGGCTGCAGGGCGAAAAGCGAGATTGGACCTCTGCTGATCAACGGGAGAAAAGAGAGAGAACCAAAAGTCACTTGTACTTTCAGCGGAGGGCAATTCCAGCGGAATCAGCGAGTACCCGCGACTTTTTCTTGGCTGCTGATGATTTGCTCGGCAACCACATGACGCTGCCAAGACTGACTGGTGATTATTTTGGAGCTACGCTGGACCAATCAGATTTGTCCAATTTGATGGACTGCGCCATCAGCCACAAAACCGGTTTTGGAGTGGCGGTGCATTAAAGTATACAATGGTGGAAGTATAAGAAAGTATTCATGTGCAGGGATGAAATGAAGGGAGGAACAGTGTAATACTGTGTGGGATGGTGTGGCTGGGATGGTGTTGCCTAGAATTGACAGGGTTAGTACATTGACTGTAGTATTTCCGGACGTGCCGGTGGGAGAGGTGCCTAGCTGCGTGCATATACATACAGACAGTACAGATCAACACTTACAGTAGTGTAGATATCACTTCATACCCACGATGGATTGTATCTACTATCATCTCTGATTGTGGTTATGATCGGTGTACAGGGATACGTGGCTGGTGCGGCTGTAAACTCATGCACCTGTTCTCTTCATGATTTCATCTCAGATGACTGCTCTCGATGGCCCGTCCGATTCACTAGTCTCTTCGATCGCGGCGCTAAAGCTCAGGCTGATGGGGCGAGTGGGGGAGTGGAGTCGTGGCGTAAGCACAGCTCAGAAAGCTCAACATAGCCCTGTAGGGATAAGATACATATCAATTATATACTGTTGAACAAACAGCAATTACTGAGACGAAATATTTGCATCGGATATTTTGCAGTTATTCCGAGTTTCCGCTGATTTTTTTTCTGGTTTTTTTTGTTTAAGCATTCTCATGAGAATGATAAATGGCCTTCCCTCCCAGCTACCTATGTACTATGTAACATCCTACTTGCTATAGATTAATAATCTAACACTATTATTTATTATGTTTACTGAAAAGTTAAGTCCATCTGGAAAATACCAAAATCTCCAGGTTAACAACTCTATTTATCAACTGAAATTTATAAATCAATAATACTGTAGAAAAACGTAAGGCCTAATAAAATACTGTACAAACCGCCCCGCTATTGGCTTGGCCGTATCCGCCGAACCCTTCCAGCTGCCGCACTCAGCTCCACCAAGCCCTAATACTCCTGGGCGATATTCCACGCATTTCTCATAGTAGCCGGCTGGTCAAACTTTCGCTGAATATCCGGATGACGATATTTCCTTAACTTAACTCGCGAAAGCCATTCAAGTATAAAAATCACAAGAATGTCCCCAGGAACAGTCACAGTCTCTATCTCGCTGACATGGACTTTCCACGCAACATACATCCATGTCAAGACAATCACAGCCTGATATCCCGCCGTCAATCCGGCACTTAATGCCCATTGAGCAAATATAGCGAGTCCGAAGTAATCGGCAGGAATCAGGGGAAGGAAATTACTTGCTCGGCTAATTCTCCATGTAGCAAATGACCAGGTTAAAAGGGTTTTAGTCTCGATTCCTTGAAATGCTAGACTTATCTCTGTACTGGTCTTCCATAGTTGAAGTGAAGTCCAAGTGAAGAAGGCTGTCATGGTAAGTCCGACTAAAAGGTCGTACCATAGTTCCATCCAAGATGCGAATATCACAAATGCACCGAAGGGTGAGTATTTAAAGAAGAGTATCAAATGGGGTACGAATTGGTGAGCCCAGTCCTTACAAATTACCCATGGAGGTATGATGGACCGGAGAACAAACCAGATAATCAATCCCTGCGCAGCAGAAGAGTGAAGATCTGTAAGGATGAAGTAGACGCCAAGGACGCTGCATGCAAAATCGAAATACCATGCAGGTAAATTCCAAAAATCAAGACCCCAGATAGAAGGTTGGAAGGTCCCGTTCAGTATTGATTGAATTAGTTCCAACTGAAGCAGACACTTGGGTAAGACCTCGATGTCTATACCATTCCATTTGCAGATTGTTACAATGAGCTTAAGCACGAACCAGAGTGCTGCCTCTTCAGCAAGAAGTTCATATTTCTCTCGTTTTTGAAGCTCTAGAGCGGTTATTGCTGCCAGAACATCGATGATCCAATAATCCCAGTTTCTTACCCACTGAGTAAGTCTTGGGATACCTGTTAGAGCGACTAAGTCCCAACTTCGTCCTTGAAGGATAAATAAGATCAACCGTACTCCAAGCAAGAGACCTCCGCCCCGAAGAATCACGGAGTATTGTTTCTTGTATATTAACATGCTAGAAACCATCAATACGGCGAGAAGGACAAGCCACCCTTGTAATTCGGGGGTCGAGATATTCACAGACTCGGGAAAGACTTGTTCACTCGCTTGTTGCCATGTATTGGGCCCAGTACAATTTGGGACTGGTCCCGGCCCTGTAGCCTGTTGTAAGTACTGCTGTGCACGATACTGTCGACCGTCCTCTTCATCTCTCGGTACGTACTGTTGCTGCTGCATAAGTCGATGCTGATGCTCTTTTTTTTCGGTAATCAATTTCTCAACTTTACCTCGAGTATCGATCGACCCAGCACGAACATTTCCTCTAGCAGTCATCCCTTCCTTCAAAACATCATAAGAAGTCATCCAAACATCCACAGATGAGCGCAAGAGCAAATTTCGCAGAAATTCCTGATAAGCTTCATACTTGACCAGCAATTGTTTTGAAGTCTCATAGTCCTTAATCATAACATCGAGGAAATCGCCCAGGAATTGCGCAAATTGAATGACAATGACGAGGTCCATGCTTGGATGAAAGGGGAATGTAGTCTCCTCAAAAAAACGCAGTAATCCACCACTCAGCATCTTGGGCCCATACTCGTTGAAGTGATCCATTGTGAAATCGATAATTTCATAGAATCGATTCATTGATAGGGAAATTATGGGACTTCGTCGATGCCAGCATTCAGAGAGTGCGTTTCGATCACGACACTCTTTCCAGATATCGGGTCGCGAGTAGAGGTCTTCGAATGGGACGGGGATAGGATCGAAGGTCCAGGCTCTGAGCGTATTTGTTGCAAAGTCGAAGCCTAGAGCGAGTTTCTTTTCTCGGGGACTGCCGGGACTTGGGATTGGGATTACTTGGAATATCACGGTTGAGTTTGATGAGGTGCGGAGACGGTGGAGGAAATCTGCTTCCCAGAACCAGTCGTAGGGGAGTGGGTGGAAGGTGTTGTTTTGAAGGGCAAGGTTGGATTCTCGACGGGTTCTTTGATCGCGACCTTGTTCGGTGCGGAGGAGAAACATGTAATAATCGTGTGGTTCTGGTTTTGGATCGAAGGGTTTTTTGGGGATTTCTTCCATCAAGTGTGTGTTTGCGTGTCTAGATGAAGGTGCCATTATGGTGGTGTTAAGCCCTGAGGCTTTAAAACTTGTACTGATATTAGCAGTGGAATTTTTTTTGGTCCTATCAAGTATAGGATAGTTTAATTTCTTCGATTTAGATGCTGGGGACACCAAGGTTATATAGCCATTTCTCTGGGGTATTGTTTAGTCCTGGAAGAAATAAAGCGGAAAAATCCTTTGAACCAAACCGTTTACCCATGGTAGCGAGGATTGAAGATATCGACCTCTCATTGTATATCAAAGCCAGTGTATTTTCAACAATGAGGGTATATACAAAGCCGATGGTGGGGAGCCAGAAATAATCAATAACTCGAACAATAGACTCGATCTTTGTTTGCCTCGAATATGTTTTGAAAACGGGTGGATCTATATCTGGATGATCTTTATTCTACTTTAGATCTGAAACATGTTTCCAATTCCTCATTATTCATTGTGGGGAATTTTCTCATTTTCTCGCACAATGGCTTGGTGTGGATAGTCGAACTGGTAAAGGCGCGTTGCTTGGCTCCACTGTCCGCGACGCGTCGAATGAAGCGTAATGACTAGGAGATTGTTGTGATTCTAGTCATTATTAATGTATAACAATTAAGATTATGAGCAGAGAAATAATATTTCAAGCTTTGGATTACAATCTATGTATAGAATGGCGAGGAATATGGTGAGGGGGGATGTTAATTGGCTGGCGCAGGTCTACTAGTATAGCAAACCATCTTGAGACGTAAGCATAAGGCAGAGCTATTTAACCCATATTACTATATGTGGCTGTATATCTCAAGTTATATGCTGGACTCGGAAAGCTCCATCAAATGTAACAATCTTTGAACTATAAGATCAAAGTTTTGACCCAGGCCCAGGTAAAAGAGTAGCCTGAAGATTCCTGCACACCCGCCAAAATCTGTCTCTGAACTGAAATGCACTACTGGTAGATTATTAAATTGAATCAATTCTTCATCTGAGCTCAGATAGTCCGAAGTTTGAGTCGTTCAGTAAGACTTGAATTTTTTGGGGCTGTGATAAAAGTTATTCAAATTGGAGCTTGTCTAGTTAGCGGTGGAAATATATAGTTGCAGGGCACTACGAAGCACCACCATCACTCCAACAACATGCCACACCACTCTTTCAAATTCTCTAATAACCATCATATACCTGAATTCAAATATCAATCAACAGGAGAAATCTTTTATTTTCATTATACTTTTAAGACCCAATCCAACTAGTACTCCATACCACACTCTACTACGTATAATCCAATCTATACCCCACACACGTGACGTAAAGCTACCAATGTCAACCTCCTCATCCATAAAAAACAACTCCCTCGCCCAAAAACATCACACCCAACCCCTCAAAACGATCAAAATGGCCGCACAAGTCTTCACAATCAACCCAGAAGCCTTCATCGAAGCACTGAAAGAACTCCCCCTCTCATCAGTCTACGCCAAAGTCTCAGAACTCCGCAACTCCATCGCACACCTACACCGCTCGAACGCGGAAATGAGAGCTTTCATGGAGTCGTCTGAGACGGAGGAGGAGAAGAGGGAGATGGAAGGGTATATTCGGGAGAATGAGGGTGTTTTTAAGTCTATGGAGGAACGGTTGGGTATGCTTAGGAATGAGGTTGAGAGGAGGGGTCAGCGGTGGATTGAGGAGGGTGAGGATGGTGATGATGCGAAAGTGAAAGGTGGGAGGGAGAATGGGGATGGAGATGAGGTGGTGAATTTAAATGGGGGGAGGGTGGATTCTACGGAGAATCAGGGAGGGGATAATTCGGAAGAGGGTGTTTATTTGTGAGGGGTTGTCTGGAGAGTACATGGCTGACTATTATGGGGTTGAGAACGAGGTTGAGTGGCTTGTGGATATCGGGTGAAATCTCGAGATAGCGCCGTGCGATATCGAAACTGTGAGCTTCTAAAAGCTATGTTGTCGGAATCAGATCATATCGTTGATAAGTCCCAACCGACCACATCCGCCGCCATCATTACCCGACTCAAGACAAGAGAAAAAAATACTGTATGAGACTACGGTATACACATTGAAGCGAAATATCTGTTTCACCGGCTTGGACTCGTTATTCCAACGCTCTCGATCATGCTGAAAACTGAAACGGCTCAATGATGGACGATACCGAACCCGAAGGGACTAGGCACCAGAGATCACGAGACCAGGGACACTGGGAAGATAATGCAAAGATCATGATGACCGGAAAATAAATAAAAATGATAAGCAGAAGATAAGAAAGACGAGAGAAAAATTCACACCGCATGCTAAATGCTGAAAACCCCGGATCTCAGTCGTATCATCGGCAAATTCGTCCATTTTCCTGAATGACAGCAGTAAAAAGCAGAAACACGAACGCAAGACAGTGCGGCCCAACGCCCGGTTGAAAAACATGTCACGCTCGTAATTTATAATGAAAAAAATTGCGTAGGGTATACTCCAGGACCGGCGGGAGTGTTTTAGTTAGTGGTCTGTTGGGCCCAATGGCCGCCATTCAGTGCCTCGGGGGGCACCCGCTGTTGCTTGATGAAGAGGTCGATCAGAGGTTGCATCGGCTCCATCTCCTTGTCAGAGACGAGTTGGTAATACTTTGCAACAGTGACAAAGTGAACGAAGCACATGTTCAGGATATCGTGCTTGTTGATGTGCCAGAATGGGTTGAGCCAGTGGGCATGGTACAGATGCGCGTAGCAGCGGAACATCTGCTTCATGATACCCTGACAATCCTTATAGAAAGTCTGAGGGAACCCGCTTGACTTGCCGATCCACTCATCTGCGGTAGGGTTGGTGCTATCGGTAGGAGTCGCGGGGGCCCCTGTGGCGGCGGCGTTTGCGTCTCTAATGGCCGAAGTCTCCGGACAGCCGGTGACCTTTTCGGTGGGAAACATGACAGGATCGTGAATCTTGCTGACAATCCATTTCTCGACACGGTTAATGAATTTGGGAGCGGAGATCTTGGCTGCTCGACCGTCGACAAGCCAAGTGTAGGTTAATCTGTAGATCCAACTATTAGTCTCCCGAACCGCCAGATCGGCCGTCGATTACCCCGCTTATATTGAACATACCGACCAGCAGACATTGTAGGACATGTTTGCTCATTGCAAATGGGAAATCCATTTACGGAGTTCACTTCTTGAATTACCTGAAGCATGCCGTGGAGTAGGCGGTATTGTTCAACAACTGCGACAGACCCAGTCAGCATCCAAGCTATACCAAAAACAACATCAACCACCATGGCACCCTTGTATCACTTACTCTGGTGAGCCAGCCACTCGCCCAGTTCCACATTCTTCGGACAAGCACACAGGGTCAAGAAATTACCCCTCACATTCAACGGGGCATACTTCTCCTGAAAGAAGTACTTTGGGGCATCGGGATCATTGGCGGCGAAGTTATCGATTGTAAGGCTATTCGAAAGCGAGTGTGAATTCGGCATAGCGGGAGCTTGAGCTTGAACTGGGCTCTTGGGAGGGTTATTCTTGTTGTTTCCTCCCCGGCCAAACCCTTGGCGACTACAGCAAAGTCAAATGTTAGCGTTGAGTTGAATAGGTATGAGGGGCAATCAAGAACTGCGGAGTTTCAAAAACAACAATTCGAAGTGAAGATAGACCGGGGTAAAAATGTAAACAGGATCAAAAGACACCAAAAAGATCAAAGCAACCACCGCGCGGCTAATAGACTTTGGGAAAAAGACCGGAATGCAGCACTGTTTGTGGCGTCGAGTGCTTTTGTGATGCAGTATGAGGGGGGGGGGGGGGAAGAAGAGGCATGGGTGGGGGGGGAGGGCTGAAATAAGGGAAAAAAGGACGGG
>Ga0102593_1000209_pt1 | contig 140556 bp, 127 predicted proteins | sample AraplaCol_mMS_r2_2_FD_76862 | JGI IMG/M metagenome (GOLD analysis project Ga0102593, IMG submission 76862) | Arabidopsis root microbial communities from North Carolina, USA - plate scrape MF_Col_mMS_r2 (SPADES assembly) (version 2) | ecosystem: Host-associated > Plants > Roots > Endosphere...
TGGATGCAGGATGCAGAAGCCGCAGCGGTTGGTCTCGAAGCCGGTCTCGGTCATGGCTTCGGCCTCGAAATCGAGCCGGTCCTGATATGCCGCGATGCGAACATCGATAACGAGCCTCGTGTCGCCGGGTCCCTCGCAGCGGGCCTGATAAGCGACTTCGAAACGGTCTTCCTTCTGCTCGATGCTGAGATCGACGATTTCAGGGCTGTAGGTGCCCCAATCCCGGTCGCGAACGAGATAAGAAATCGCCCGTAGCACCTCGATGCCGTCGTAGCGGATCGCGCGGAGGTTGCCATCGGCGAGATCGGCGGTCAGCTTTCCGGCCCTCAGCCGAACCGGCGGCGTCTCGACCAGGTGGGTGCCGCAGAGCTGGAACGCATTGATCGTCATCGCAGCATCGCTCCGACATCGATCGTCTGTCCCCTGGCAGCGCTGTCATAGGCGGCCTCGACGAGGGCGAAGGTCTTCAGATTATCGGCCCCCGAGGTTGAGTGCTCCGCGCCGCGCTTGATTTGATCGACCCAATGCTGCTGGATCGCATAGACGCTCTCCTGGATGTTGTGCCAAGGCCGCGAGGCCCAGGACAACAACTTCGGAGAGACATCCATTGTGGTGGTGCCCCTGCCGTGGGCGATTTCAAGGCGGTAGCCCTGGGTCAGGCGGATCGTGCCCTCGGAGCCGTCGAGCTCGATCAGCGTTTCGGGAAACGGCTCTTTCGAGAGCTTGGTGGCGTAGCTGACGTCGACGACCGACGTGGCGTCGTTTTCATGATCGAGCAGAATGGTTGCGACATCCTCGCCCTTGATCTTGGGATTGACCCGTTTGGTGCGGGCCGTGAGTGATCTGATATCGCCGAGGATATAGCGGGCGATATCGAGCGTATGAATACCGAGATCTTCGATGATGAAGCGCTCGCCTTCGGCAAGATACGGCTGGCCGGAGAAGACGTCGTAACCCGAGCGGAAGGAGAAGCGGCCCCAGAAGGGCGTGCCGATGGCGCCAGCATCGAGCGCCTTGCGGACCGCCTGGATCGGCGTCTGCCAGCGAAAATTCTCGTGCACCATCAGGGCCACGCCGGCATTGCGGCAAGCCTCGACCATCGCCTTTGCATCCGACAGCGTCTTGGCGAAGGGTTTCTGGCAGATGGCCGGCACCTTATTCACTGCAGCCATTTCCACCAGAGCGCGGTGACTCTGGACCGTCGTGGCAATGTCGACGAAATCGAAGCCGCCATCGGCAAACATGGCCTCGGCATCGCGGTAGCGGCGATCGATACCGAACTGGTCGCCGACGACCTTCAGCCGCTCCGGATCGCGATCGCAGATCGCGACGATGTCAGCACCTTCGACGTCTTTCCAGGCGTGCATCTGGTTGATCGCGAAGAAACCGCAGCCGATCAAAGCCCCCTTCAACTCGGTCATCTCAGCCTGCCTTTGCCATCTGCATGAGGGTGACGCGCTGCTGCAGGCGCCGCTGGGCCTGATCGACCACGACGGCAATGATGATGACGAGGCCCTTGATGACCATCTGCCAGAACGAGGAGACGCCCATCATGACAAGCCCGTCGGAGAGGATGCCGATGACGAAAGCGCCGATGATCGTGCCGCCGATCGTGCCGCGGCCACCCGACATCGAGGTGCCGCCGAGCACGGCTGCGGCAATCGCATTGAGCTCGAAGCTTTCGCCGGTCGCCGGATGGGCGGCCATCAGTTCGGAGGAAATGACGACGCCGACGATGGCGGCGCAAAGTCCGGAAAACATGTAGACGAAGATCTTCACCACATCGACCCGGATACCGGACATGCGCGCGGCCCGCTCATTGCCGCCGACGGCGAAGATATGACGGCCGATCGGCGTCGAGCGGGCGACATAGGCGGCCGCGAGTGCCAGCACGATCAGGATCCAGATCGACACCGGCAAGCCGAGAATGCGCCCCGCGCCGAAGAAGTCGAAACCGGTCGTGGCATATTCGGGCCGGCCGACGAGGTTCGGAAAGGTCTGACCGTCCGATGACAGCAAGGCGAGACCGCGGGCGACATAGAGCGTGCCGAGCGTGGCGATGAAGGGCGCGACGTTGAGTTTGGTGATCAGCAGGCCGTTGATAAGGCCGATGACGAGACCGATCGACAGCGTGATCAGCACGATCTCGAAGAGGTTGAAATAGATCGTGTAGCCGATCGGCAATTCGATACCGTAAAGGATCAGGCCGCCGGCGACCATGCCGCACAACCCGACGATCGATCCGACGGAAAGGTCGATGCCGCCGGTGATGATGACGAAGGTCATGCCCATCGCCAGGAAGGCGTTCAGCGCCACATGCTTCGACATCAGGATCATGTTCGCCGTCGAGGTGAAGTTCGGCGCGAAGATCGCAAAGAAGATGATCACGGCGAAAAGCGCGATGAAGGTCCTGAGCTTCATCAGCGTCAGAAGCGCCGAGCCGTTGGAGCCTTTCGGCGCAAGAGTGGTTGACGTAGCCGCCATCATGACGCGAGTTTCCCTTGATGTCCGTGTCCCTTGGCCGAAGCCGCGATGATGGCTTCTTCCGTCGCCTCGTTCCGGTCGAAGACGGCGACCAGCTGGCCGTTGCTCAAGACCGCGATGCGATCGGAAAGCGCCATGACCTCCTCGAGGTCGGAGGTCGAAAACAGAATGGCGAGCCCGTTTGCCGCCAGCCGCCGCATGGTGCGGAAGACGTCGGCCTTGGCGCCGACATCGATGCCGCGGCTCGGCTCGTCCATCAGCAGCACTTTCGGATTGGTCATTAATGCCTTACCGATAACGACCTTCTGCTGGTTGCCGCCCGACATCGAGGTCACCTCGAAATCCGGGTTCGGCGCCTTGATCGAAAGATCGCGGATGGCCTCCTGGACGGCGCTCTTCTCGGCACCGCTGTCGATATGGAAGAGCCGGGCGAAGCGGCCAAGGCTCGCCAGCGTCAGGTTGGAAGCGATCGAGAGCACCTGGACCAGACCCTCGCGCTGCCGGTCTTCCGGAATGAGCGCAAGGCCGCGGCGGATGCGCCGGGTGGTGTCGCGGGCGCGAACCTGCTTGCCCTCGATGAAGATCTTGCCGGTCGAGTGTGCGTGGCGGCCGATCACACACTCGAAGAATTCGCTACGTCCCGCACCCATCAGGCCGTATATGCCGAGGATTTCTCCCGCCTTGACCGACAGCGAGACATCGTTGACCGACAGCCCGCCCGTCGGTCTGGGAAGGCTGATGTTTTCGGCGCGAAAGACCTCGGCGCCAACGGCATGGGTGACGGATTTTGCAAAGTCCTTGGCATCCGAGCCGATCATCGAGCGAACGATCCAGCGCGTATCGATGTCGCGCATCATTGCCTCGCCGGTGACCTGGCCGTCACGCAGCACGGTGATATAGTCACCGATCCGCATCAACTCTTCGAGCCGATGCGAGATATAGACGATCGCAACTCCTTGAGCCTTCAGTTCCGCGATCACCTTGAACAGGATGTCGACTTCGGCCGCCGAAAGCGCCGACGTCGGCTCGTCCATGATCAGGATCCGGGCATTTAGCGACATCGCCTTGGCGATTTCGACGAGTTGCTGCTGGCCGATCGGCAGATCCTCGACCATCGTGTCCGCCTCGATCCCGGCATCCAGGCGCTTGAGAAAGCCATTGGCCTTTTGCACCTGCGCCTTGTGGTCGATGCCGAGCAGGCCGCGGGTGATCTCGCGCCTGGCGAAGATGTTCTCGGCGACCGACATGTTGGCGAAGAGATTGAGCTCCTGGAAGATCATGCCGATGCCATGCGCCTGCGCTTCCGCTGGGCTGTCGAAGGAGACGGGTTCACCGTCGAGGATGATGCGGCCATGCGTCGGACGCTCGACGCCGGCGATGATCTTCATCAGCGTCGACTTGCCCGCGCCGTTTTCGCCGACGAGCACGTTCACCGCACCGCGGCGCAGTTCCAGATTGGCGCGCTTGACGGCGACGATGCCCGAATAGACCTTCGACACGTCGTCAAGGCGCAGGATGACATCATCCTTTTGTGCCTCTGTCGCCGTCATGAGCCCACCCTCAATTCCGAAGGTGTCACGAGCGGCAACTCGCCGCTTTTCGGCAGCGGAAAGGCGCCGATCACGGTCACCGTCTTGCCGGCGAGGTCCTCGCGCGGGACGGCCGAGAGGAAGGCCGAGTTGGCCTTCTCGTTGAACGCCTTGCCGAACTGCGCCCATTCGATCTGGTTCTTGAATTCGTTGAAATTGACGAAGTCCAGCGTGTCGCGGAGCGCCGTGCCGCGGAGCGCCGGCCCGATCTGGACCTTTGCATCGGCCTTGCCGTCGCCATCGGCGTCGACATCGAGCGTTGCCGCGCGCGAGTCCGTATCGGCCGCCACGACCTTGCCGGTGATCTTCACCGCATAGGTCCATGGCGAACTGCTCTGCTTGCGGGGATTGCCGTATTTCTCGCCCGCGGCATCAGGGCTGGAGGCAGCCAGTTGCATGACGTCTTTCAGGTCGCCAGCGCGCTTTTCGAAATAAGGCACGACCTCGGGCTGCCAGATCGCCTCGACCTTTGCATTCGGGTCGAAGGCGGTCTTGGCCGCTGCCGCCGCCTTTTCCTCCGGCGTCGGCGTTTTGATGATCTTGCAACCGGGCAAGGCCGCCGCCACGACGGCAGCGATGAGGGCGCCCTTCATTCTCAACATGCTGTGAACCTCGACGTCTTGCGAAATGCATTGCAGAGGGCGCGGCCGCGCACCCTCTGCATCTCGCGGCTGATCAGTTCGTCAGCGCGAAGGTCTCGAGCTTGCCGGAGTTGTCGGCGTTGATGAGAACGCAATCCATCAACTGCTTCTCTTCCTTTGGCGCCGTCTTGGTCTTGATGTAGGCGTCTGCTTGTTCGACCGCGAGCTGGGCCTGGGCATAGGCGGGCTGCAGCACCGTCGCCTTGATGCCGCCCGACTTGATGGAGTCACGCACGTCGTTGGAGCCGTCGAAGCCGACGACGATCACGTCCTTGCGGCCGGCCGCCTGCAGTGCTGCGATCGCACCCATGGCCATGGTGTCGTTGCCCGAAATGACGCCCTTGATGTCGGGATTAGCCTGGAGGATGGTTTCCATCTTCGAATAGGCTTCCGTCTGGCTCCAGTTGGCCGACTGCTTGGCGACGGACTTCAGGTCCGGGTAGTCGTCGATGACGTCGTGGTAGCCTTGCGAGCGGATGCCGGCATTGGTGTCGGACTCCTTGCCGACCAGCTCGACGTAATTGCCCTTCTCGCCCATCAGCTTGACGAATTCCTGCGCCCCGAGCTGCGCGCCCTGATAGTTGTTCGAGACGATCTGGGCGACGGCCACGCCCGTCGCATTGATTTCGCGGTCGATCAGGAAGGAGGGGATGCCGGCATCCTTGGCCTTCTTGACGGCCGCGACGGAGGCGTCGGCTCCGGCGTTGTCGAGGATGATCGCCTTGGCGCCGCGCCCGATCGCCGTGTCGATCATTTCCGACTGCTTGTTGGCGTCGTCATCATGGGTCATGAGCAGCGTCTCGTAGCCGAGTTCCTTCGCCTTGGCTTCGGCGCCGACGGCTTCGGCCTTGAAGAAGGGATTGTCATGCGCCGGTGTGATGATGGCGATGAGATCGGCCGCAAAGGCCGGCATGGCCGTTCCCAGCGCCAGGGCGCCGGCGAAAGCCGCAAGTGTCAGTCTGCGCGTCAGTTTCATTTTTTCCTCCCTGTTGTGAATGAAGCTCCGTCTCCTCGGAGCGGTTGCCCGGTCTCCCGGAGCAGTTGAGGAGGAGGGCTTGCCTCCTCCAAGCCGAATTCAGGTGATGCGCCGGATGCTCTCGGCGATCTCCTGCGGTTCGAATACTTTCTTCCAGTCGTCGCGCATCAGCGCCGGGATGCCGAACTCGATCGCCTTGTTGCAGGCATCCGAGAACACCCCATCGACTTCCTTGAAGATGACGGCGCCGAGCACGTTCATATGGCCGAGCAGGAAGTCGCGGGCGGCCTGTTCCGGCACGCCGCGGGCCACGCATTCGTCCATGGCCTGACGCATGATGACGAGCAGCGATGCGCAGACAGTTTCCGACAGGCCGGGTTCGAGCATGGCGAGCTGGTCGACCGTGACGCGGTGCGAGCGCATGACCGGAGCCCAGATGAGCTTGGCGATTTCCTCGCCAAGCGCATAGGCGCTGTCAGGCCCCTGCATCAGCGCCGAAACGATGTGCTGCTTGGCGAACAGGCCGCCGAAATGGTCCTTCTTGGCCTGCATGTCGGTCTCGTCGTTGAAGATCGGCGGATGGCAGGGATGAGTGACGAAATAGGTGAGGTCGTCACGCTTCGGCAGGTGGCCGGCAAAGGGAGCCGCAGCATCCAGCGCGACCACCATGGTGCCTGACCTGAGCTTGTCGACGATGCCTGCCGCGACTTTGCCGATCGCCGTGTCCGGCACGGCAAGGATCACCACATCGGCGCCATCGAGTGCGGCATCGACTGGCACGCAATCAAGACCGAGATCGTTCTTCAAGCGAGCCTTGCCCGCGTCGCTCACCTCGACATGGCGCACTTGGAATCGTGAGCCTTTGAGATTTTTGGCAAGCCGATATCCCATTTTTCCGCCTGCGCCGAAGAGGGCAATCTGAGTCATGTTTCCTCACCTTTTCCGTTTGGATAGGATCATATACTGGTATGATGAGTCAATCACCATATCACTGCTTAATCTGTCGCTATCAATTTTTTTCGGCATCGAGCCGGTCGATCGCCTGCACATTTCCGGCCGAGGGGCCGTCAGGGTCGAATTCGGATGCAAGCCAGACATCGACGATCGATTTCGCCAGCTCCGGTCCGATGACGCGCGCCCCCATCGTAATGATCTGGGCGTTGTTCGATTTCACCGCGCGCTCCGCCGAATAGGTGTCGTGCGTCAGCGCGGCACGGATGCCCGGAACCTTGTTGGCGGAAATGCAGACGCCGATGCCGGTTCCGCAGATCAGGATGCCGCGTTGATGTTCGCCGTTGACGATCGTCTGCGCGAGGCGCTGCGACAGATCGGCGTAGAAGCCGGACTGGCTGAGATCATGAACTTCCAGGTCGGTCTTGTGCGCGAGATGGGCGGCAATGACATCCAGCAGCGGTTTGCCTGCGCTGTCCGCGCCGATTGCGATCTTCATAGCAGTTTCCTTTCGCTCGCCTTCAGGCATGGAAATCACCCTTTGATCGCCGCGCTGACGCGGCGAAGAATGTCGAGGTAACCGTCGACGAACCAGGCGGAGCGGCCGATGAACAGGCCGTCGATATGCGGCTCGGTGATCAGTTCCTCGCAATTTTGCGGATTGACGCTGCCGCCGTAGAGCACCGGCACGGAACGGCCAAGAATGGCTTTGGCCACTTCGGCGATCCTTCCATGCCGCTCCGAGGCGTAGTCGGCGTTTGCCGGAATACCGTTGACGCCGATCGCCCAGACGGGTTCGTAGGCGAGCAGGACCGTAGCCTGTTCGGCGCCGGTATCGATGCCCCTCAAGGCTGCCTCGACCTGGCGCCGCAGCACGGCGTCGGCCTGACCTTCCCGGCGCTCCTGCAATGTCTCGCCGATGCAGATCAGCGGGGTGAGGCCGTGGCGGATGGCGGCCGAAACCTTGAGGCCGACGGTTTCATCGGTCTCCCCGAAATGCTCGCGCCGTTCGGAATGGCCGAGCTCGACCATGTCGAGCTCACAGTCCTTCAGCATGAGAGGCGAAATCTCGCCAGTCCAGGCGCCAGCGTCCTCCCAGTGCATGTTCTGGGCGCCGACCTTCACCGACGTATTGGCAAGCGCGCGCTTGACCTCACGCACTGAGGTAAAGGAGGGAATGACGAAGCGCTGCACGTGGACGTCGCGTTCACGGTCTGCATGGGCGAGGCGGCGCGCGAAGGCGAGCGCTTCTTCCACGGTCTTGTTCATCTTGAAGCTGGTGCCGACCCAAAGGACCATTCAGCTCTTCCTCCCGTCACGGATCTGGGCGAAATAGCCGTCGGTGCCGACCTGGCCGCCTTTGAGGGCGATCTGCAGGCCGTTGGTCGGCGGATAGTCGCCATGGGCGAGGCAAAGCGGCGAACCCGGCGTTTGCGGCAACGGCAGAAGCGTCGTCAGCGCGTCGACCTTCAACTGCTTGAGGGCGTGACTGGACGTGTCGCCGCCGGCAACGACGGCACGTGACAGCCCTTCGCTTTCGATCAAGCGAAGCAAGATCGTGCCGAGCGCACTCCCAAGCCGGTGACGGGCGCCCGGAAACCTGTCGATGTCGGCGCCACGGTCCGCGGACGGTCCAAGTGCGGTGTGGAGGATGACGCTCCTGCCTTGCCGAAGCTTCTGGACACCGGCCTTGACCGCTGCATCCACCGCGGCTTCACTATGCTCTCCGACCAGGGCGAGTGGGTCGAGCGCCATGCTCTCGAAGCCGTTCTCGACAGCGGTGCGGATCTGGCGCTCGGTGGTCGGCGAGACGCTGCCCGACACGACGGCGAGGCGGTCGACGGGGCCGATATCGGGAAATTCGGTCCTGCTGTCGTCGATGAAGCCGCTCCGCCGCCATGCGCTGAGCAGGGCATATTCGATCCCCGACGAGCCGGCGACAAAGCTTGCCGAACGGCCAGTGACACGGAGCAGCTGCCGACCCGCCGCCTGCTGTGTCACCTCGGAGTCGACATCGATGAGCAGGATGCCTTCGGAACCCGACGCCAGATCGTCGATCCGTTGATCGGCGTCCGCCGCGGTGATCGCCACGAGATCGGCGACCAGGACGGGTAGACGGGTCTGCTTTGAGAGATGCACCGCAAGATCCGCCTCGTCCATCGGCGTCACCGGATGGCGGCTCATGACGGGATGGCGGTCGATGCGGAAGATCCGGCCCTGATAGGCGGCAAAGAGATTGCCGAAGGCTGTGTAGCGTTTCAGTTGCGGCGCGCCGACGATGACGGGAACGACGGAGTGGCCGAACACCGCGCGGCCGATTTCGATCGCCTTGCCGATGCTGCCGATCCCAGGGCTGGAATCGAAGGTCGAGCAGACCTTGTAGTGACAGATCGCGGCACCAAGCGAATTCAGCCATTCGAAGGCATGTGCAAGGTGCTCCTGCATCCATTCCGGCGTCTCGCTGCGGCTCGTCCCGGCAAGGCCGATGGCGCGGCAATCGCTAAAACGCGCGAGCAGTTGCGGCGTGGGAACGTCGAGGAAGAGCGCGGTCGAGACACCGTTCGATGCCAGGGCCTCCATGACATCGGTGGAACCGGTAAAGTCATCGCCGTAATAGCTGACGAAAAGTCCATCCATCGCAATCACGCGCCCTTGCCGTCGCTGAATTTTGCAATCGAGGCGGCAAGCTCCGGATGTTCCCTCGCATAGATCTCCAGCGGTATGCCGGCGACGGCTGCCTGCCACGCCTGCTGCACGGCCCGAACGCCGGACGCCGGACCATGGGGGTGACTGACGATGCCGCCGCCGCAGAGATAGAGAAGATCGACGGTGCGGCCGGTCCGCTGGTAGGTCTCCGGTGCCTGTCCGCCCCACTGGCCGGAGCCGGCAACCGGAAGCGGGCAATCGGCGGCATCAAACAGCGGCGCGCTGACGGCCTTGAAGGACGAGACGAAGCTGTCGTCCGGCTCCCAATATTTGACCCTGATGCCGTTGATCTGGAACTGATCGACCCCCAACAGCCGCCAGAATTGCTGGTAGACCTTGAAATCCATGCCGGCGCCCGGATCGCGGGTCAGCACGTCCCAGCCGTTTCGATGCGCATGCAGCACCAGATTGGAGCGCTTGCGCAGAAAGCTCATGCCGCCGAAGCCGATCGAGTTGATGTTGACGACGGCGCAGTTGCCGCCGGCCGCAGCGACGATGTCGTGATTGCGCATCATCTCGTCGGGGTCGGCATGCGAGATGCCGAAGGCATACATCACCTTCTTGCCGCTCTTTTGTTCGTGATCGAGAATGCGCGGCATGATCGCCGCGACGCGATCCTTGAGCGGCGAATAGGCCGGGCTCGTCAGCTTCTCGTCGTCTTTGATGAAGTCGACACCCGATGCGATCAGTTCGCCGACGAGCGCGGCCGTCTCCTGGGGTCTCAGCCCGAGCGCCGGCTTGACGATCGTTCCGATGATGGGGCGACCTTCGACGCCGGTGAGGCGGCGACTTCCCGGGATGCCGAACTGCGGTCCTGGATGCGCGCTTCTGAAGGCGTCTGGCAGCTTCATGTCGACGATGCGGATGCCGGTCATGCCCTTGATGGAGTAGACGCCGCCGATTGCAATGGTCATCAAAGCCGAGAGGTCGGTCCCGATCGCCTCGAGGGGAAAGGCGATGTCGATATCGGCGCGATGGAGCAGCGTGCCGGGGGCGACCTCGGGCCAAGTCGGATGACGTGCATCTTCGAGCGGGCGGATCGCCAGGACGCGGGCGGCGACCCGCGACTTCAGCTCTTCGGTTTCACCGGGAACGGGCACGAAGGTTCCGGTCGACTGGTCGCTCGCGATCTTGTCCGCCATCGCCTCGACGCTTCCGGGCGTCTCGATGCGGTAGGTCAGGGTAATCATCATGAAACGGACGGTTGCTCCTCTCGCCACGCAGATTGTCATGGCGTCAACTTGTGATCTGGTATAATGAGTATTCCAACTAATGAAAAGCAGAATTTTCGGATGCGCAAATTTTCGTCGACAGCTTTGTTCTCGACATGGAAACTGCTAGGAGGAAACATTTTGAGCCAGCGAGATGTGATGACCCAGCCCCTCGAACAAATCGTCCGCCGCAAACTCTCTGACGAAGTGTTTGATCGACTTGAGCGAATGATCACCTCGGGCGAGCTTCAGCCTGGCGACGAAATGCCATCTGAACGCGTGTTGATGGAACGCTTCGGCGTCGGCCGGCCGGCGATCAGGGAGGCCATGCAGTCGCTTGCCAGCAAGGGTCTTGTCAGCATTTCGCACGGCGAGCGGGCGAAGGTTCTCAGGCTGACGGCGAAATCGATATTCCGCCAGGTTGATCTCACCGCCAAGATCATGCTGTCGCAATCGGCGGATTCGCTGGAGCATCTCAAAAGTGCCCGCATCTTCTTCGAACGAGGCATGGCGCGCGAGGCCGCGCAGCGCGCCTCTGCCAGCGATATCGCTGATCTCAGGAACATCATCGAACGTCAGCGCATGTCGCTTGGGCGGGCGGAAGAGTTCATTGACGCGGACATGGAATTCCACACCCGCATCGCCCAGATCTCAGGCAATCCGATCTACGTCGCCGTCAGCGAAGCGATGCTTGCCTGGCTGAAGGAATATCATACCGAGATGCTGATCTGGACCGGCAAGGAAAAATTCACGCTGGTCGAACACGACGAGATTGTCGACCGCCTTGAAGCAAACGACGTGGATGGCTCGGAAACGACCCTCCTCAAGCATCTCGAGCGCTCGCGTGCGCTTTACGCGAAGTAACCTTCACGAACGCGGTCGCCGCTGGCCGGCACGCCTGGCCATCACTCACTTCCTGACTCTGTCTCACCCTCGCCCTTGATCCTTGGTCGCGACCGGGCTCCAGAGCTTATGGGATGTTTGTAAGCAGGAAATGCGGAACAATGAGCTGTGGGCGAGGTTCTGCCTGATCACGCAAAGATCCCAAGGAGGACATCAGGATGCGTATGAAACTCATAGCAGCTTCGCTTGTCGCCATCGGCATGGCCACGTCTGCTTTCGCACAGTCCAATCCGGCACCAGCCGGCGCCACGATCGATAAAAACCAGGCCGATCAAGGTGGCGGTGCAAGCGGCGATATGAAGGCCAAAAAGCCGATGGTGACCGATACCACCACGACCGGCTCCACGACCACCGGCACTATGAAAACCAACAGGCCCAAGTGCCCCAATCCGGTCAACAACTCCGACAATCTTCAGACGCAGGGCGGTACGAGCAACGCCACGCCGATGGATGAGGCCTGCGCCGCGCATAACAACTGATTATTCCTTTCGCAAAGAACCCCGCTTCGGCGGGGTTTTTTGTATGCCTGCTCGGCCTATGCCGTGAACTCTCCTTTTGAGTTTATGCGGCGGATTGACGCACAACTCCAGTGGTGATATCTATGCCGAATTGGTCAGGCCAATTGACCAGCTGCGCGCTTGAGGAGAAGCCGCCGGAGGAGGCCACGATGTTTTCGCCTGTTGAATCCCGCCGTCTTTATCGGCAGGTCGCGGATCAGATTCGCTTGATGATCGCGAGCGGCGAGCTCGCCGTCGGTCAGCGGCTGCCGGCGGAGCGCGACCTGGCGGAGCAATTGTCGGTCTCACGTCCGACCGTCCGCGAAGCGCTGATCGTCCTGGAGGTCGAAGGCTTCGTCAATATTCGCATGGGATCCGGCATCTATGTCGTGCGCCAGCATGCCGCGACCGTCACTGGCGCCGAGCGGGAACCGGTGGAAGGGCCTTTCGAGCTGCTGCAGGCGCGCGCCCTCATCGAATGCGCCATTGCCGAAGAAGCCGCAGGCCGCGCCAAGCCGGCGGATATCGCTCTGCTCGATGAAACGCTGCTGCGGATGAGCGGCGTGGTCAATGATGCGAGCGCGGTGCTTTCTGCCGATCGCGCCTTCCACACCGGCATTGCCGCCATCGTCGGCAATGCGACATTGATCCGCGTGACGGGCGAAATGTTCGACATGCGCATGACCCCTTACTTCGCGAGGCTCGCGAGCCATTTCGAGGGGCCGGGAACGTGGCGCAGCGCCGTGGACGAGCATCGGGCCATTCGCGACGCCATCGCCGCCGGCGATGCGGCGGGCGCCAAGGCGGCCATGCGCGCCCATCTCACCATGTCGCAGAAGAGGTTTTCCGAGAGTTTCGGGGAGGAGCTTTCGGGAGAGGAGGAGCGCGGCCGCAGCAAAGGCCCCGCGAAAGGAACGACCAAGATTTAACCGAGCTCGGAGGAGAGAGCGATGAAGAAGAGACTGGCAACGATACTTTGCACCGCAGCGGCGATCATGGCGAGCAGCGCGATTGCGCATGCCCAGACAGTGCTGAAATGGGCGCATGTCTATGAAACGTCCGAGCCCTTCCACACCGATTCCGTGTGGGCTGCGGAAGAGATCAACAAGCGAACCGACGGGCGTTATAAGATCGAGGTCTACCCGGCCTCGCAGCTCGGCAAGGAAGCCGACATCAACCAGGGCCTCAAGCTCGGGACGGTCGACATCATCATCTCGGGATCGAGCTTTGCGGCACGCGACTACAAGCCGATCGGCGTAACCTACTTCCCCTATATCTTCCGCGGTCCCGATCACCTGATCGCCTATACCAAGAGCGATGTCTTCAAGCGTCTTGCCAAAGGCTATGAAGACAAGACCGGCAACCACATCGCCGCCGTCAGCTATTACGGCACGCGCCATACGACTTCAAACAAGCCGATTGCCAAATGCGCCGATATGGCGGGCTTGAAGATCCGCGTGCCTGATGTTCCGGCCTATCTCGCCATGCCGCGCGCCTGCGGCGCCAACACCACGCCGATCGCCTTTGCCGAAGTCTATCTCGCTCTGCAGAACGGCACGGTCGAGGCGCAGGAAAACCCGCTGACGACGATCGAGGCGAAGAAGTTCTACGAAGTCCAGAAGAACATCATCCTCACCGGCCACATCGTCGATCACCTCAACACCGTGGTCTCGAAGACGCGGTGGGCGAGCCTTTCCGACGAGGACAAGAAGATCTTCGGCGAGGTCATGCAGGAGGCCGCCGAGCGCACGAGCAAGACGATCGCCGGCAAGGAAAACAGCCTTATCGCGACCTTCAAGGAAAAGGGCCTGAATGTCGCTGAGGTCGACAAGACCGATTTCGAAAAAACCGTGATGGAAAAGGTCAAGTTCGAAGATTTCGGTTACGAGAAGGCCGATTGGGAAGCAATCCGCGCGATCCAGTAAGACTCGCGGCGCGGCGCCGTAAGGCGCCGCGTTCCTTCATTCCGACTGGAACAAGGCCGATCATGTCGCAAGAAATCCATACGCAAATCACGGCCGAAGAAATCGGTCACGAGTTCGAAGGGCACGCGCCGACTGCAAACATCTCGGACTATGCCATTGAAGACTGGATCACGCTGATCGTCTTCTGGCTGATGGCGGGTTGCGTCTTCCTTCAGTTCTTCACGCGTTATGTGCTGAACGACAGCTACGCATGGACCGAGGAAATCGCCATCAACTGCCTGATCGGCGTCGTCTTTCTGGGTTCCGTCATGTGCGTGCGCACCTCGCGGCATATCCAGGTCGATGTGTTCTATCACTATATGCCTGCGGGTCTGGCGCGCGTGCTTGCCACCTTCGTCGATATCGTCCGCATCGGCTTTTTCGCCTATGGCTGCCACCTGATGTGGCGCTACGTCGATATCGTCGCCGACGAGCAGATGGTCACCATCGACCTGCCGCGCAACATCGTCTTCTACAGCGTTCTCATCGCCTTCGTGCTGATGTTGATCCGCGCGGTCATCGTCTTCATCGCCAACATCCGCCGCGGCTACTCCGTTCTGGAGCGCCCCGAAGAATTCCAGACCATCGAGGATTGATCCGATGCTACTGCTTCTTGGCTCGTTTCTGGTGCTGATGCTGGTCGGGGTGCCCGTTGCCATCTCGATGGCCGTCGCATCGGTGCTTTACATCGTCCTCTACGGCATCGCACCCGACATCATCGTCGCCCAGCGCATGATCGCCGGTGTTGAAAGCTTCCCGCTGCTCGCTGTCCCGTTCTTCATCCTTGCGGGCAACCTGATGAACTCGGCGGGCGTCACCGGCCGCATCTATTCCTTCGCCGTCGCTCTCGTCGGCTGGATGAAAGGTGGTCTCGCGCAGGTCAACATCATCGGTTCCGTGATCTTCTCCGGCATGTCCGGCACTGCGCTCGCCGATGCGGCGGGGATCGGCACGATCGAGATCAAGGCGATGAAGGATCATGGCTATCCGGTCGAGGCCGCAGTTGGCGTGACGGCGGCTTCGGCGACGCTCGGCCCGATCTTCCCGCCGTCGCTGCCTTTCGTGATCTACGGCATGATGGCGAACGTCTCGATCGGCGCTCTTTTCATGGCGGGCATCCTGCCCGGCATCGTCATGACGCTGCTGATGATGATCACTGTCGCCGCTTTTGCCTATTGGAAGCGGTGGGGCTCCGACGCGCCGTTCGATGTGAAGCAGCTGCTGTCGGCGGGGATGGAAATCGTCGTCGTCCTGGCGGTGCCGTTGGCCATCTATCTGCTGATGCGGGCGGGCGTATCGATGAATGTTGCGGCGGGCATTGCCCTTGCTCTGCTTCTCGCCCTCGACTGGTATTTCCGCTTTTCCGCCGTCATGGCGCTGATGACGCCCGTCATCCTGATCGGCGGCATGACGATGGGCTGGTTCACGCCGACGGAGGCCGCCGTCGCAGCCGTCCTTTGGTCTTTGTTCCTCGGTCTGGTGCGCTACCGTACGATGACACCCTCGACGCTCGCCAAGGCAAGCTTCGATACGATCGAGACGACGGCTTCCGTTCTCTTCATCGTCACTGCGGCATCGGTCTTTGCGTGGCTGCTGACGGTGAGCCAGGCGGCCCAGCTGCTGTCCGATGCGATCCTGTCGATCACCGACAACAAATGGGTTTTCCTGATCCTGGTGAACCTCTTGATGCTCTTCGTCGGCTGCTTCCTGGACACGATCGCGGCCATCACCATCCTCGTGCCGATCCTTCTGCCGATCGTCCTGAAATTCGGGATCGATCCCGTCCAGTTCGGTCTCATCATGACGTTGAACCTGATGATCGGTCTGCTGCATCCGCCGCTCGGCATGGTGCTTTTCGTGCTGTCGAGGGTCGCGAAACTATCCGTCGAACGCACGACCATGGCGATCTTGCCCTGGCTGGTGCCGCTCTTCCTGGCGCTGATCCTGATCACCTTCGTCCCGGCCATATCGCTGTGGCTGCCGCAGCAGCTTGGACTGCTGAGATAGGAGCGGAAGATGCGGACACGTGTGGCTCGGCTCTACCAAAAGGGCGATCTCAGAATCGAGACCGCCGCGGTTGCAGCTCTCGGTCCCGGCGAGGTGCTCCTCAAAATGGCGGCCGCAGGCATCTGCGGTTCCGACCTGCACTACTATCAGGACGGCGGCTTCGGGCCGGTCAGGGTTCGCGAGCCGATCATCCCGGGCCACGAGGCAGCGGGAACAGTGAGCCAAGCAGCCGAAGGCGTCGATCTGAAAGCCGGTACGCTGGTGGCGGTCAATCCCAGCCAACCTTGCGGACATTGCGAATATTGCCACAAGGCAATGCCGATCCACTGCCTGGAAATGCGCTTCATGGGCAGCGCAATGCGCCTGCCGCATGAGCAGGGCATGTTCCGGGAATGGCTGGTGGTGCCGGCCAGGCAGTGCTTTGCGGTCGGAGTTGCGACAACTGCCGCAGAGGCGGCCTGTAGCGAGCCGCTCTCCGTCTGCCTGCACGCCGCATCGCGTGCAGGAGATATCGCCGGCAAACGTGTCCTGATCACCGGAGCCGGCCCGATCGGCGCCCTGATGGTTGCCGTCGCCTGTTATCATGGTGCGAGCGAGGTTGTGGTCACCGATCTCGCGGATGCGGCGCTCACCAGGGCCAAGGCGATGGGCGCCAGCCGCACGTACAATGTTGCCAAGGATGCCCAGGCGCTTGCCGGATTCGAGGCGGGAAAGGGCTATTTCGATCTCGTCTTCGAATGCTCGGCCGCCGCCCCGGCAATCCGCAGCGCGATTGCCACCATCAGGCCGCGCGGAACGATCGTGCAGGTCGGCGTCTCGGGAGACGTCCCGATCCCTCTCAACGCCATCGTCGGCAAGGAGCTTCAACTCCACGGAACCCAGCGTTTCCACGAGGAATTTGCAACCGCCGTCGATCTGATCTCCAGCCGCAAGATCGATGTCCGGCCGATCATCAGCCACAGCCTGCCGCTCGAACAAGCCACCGCAGCCTTCATCCTCGCCGGCGACCGCGCGTCCGCCTGCAAGGTGCAGCTCACCTTTTAAGCGCGGCACGGCGTCCGTCGCGGACGACGATCTCGATCGAAGCCGAGCCGCCGAACCTCACAAGGTTGTTGCGGCAGCGGTCGAACGGTGCATGTTCTGTATGAGCCAATCTGCGAAAATTCGGGCCAGTCGCCGCTGCGTGCCGGTCTTCGGATAGGCAAGGTAATGTCCTATGTACCTGTTGTCGCGGGACCCTGCCGAAAAGGGCCGCACGAGCTTTCCACTTTCGAGCTCGCGAGCGGCGAGGATGTTGGATTCGAGCGCCACGCCCAGGCTGTTCACGGCAGCGTCCAGGGCAAGAAAGCTTCTGTCGAAACTCATCGCGGGCGGTGGCGGAGAGCCGATCTGATTGGCTTCGAACCAGTCGATCCACTGTATCCTTTTCAGGTCGCTTCTGATCAGGGGATGGCGCAGCAGGTCGCGCGGAGACTTGAGGCGCTGCGCTACCTCCGGTGAGCACATTGGAAAGACAAGCTCCTCACCCAACGGGATCACGATGAGATCGTCGCGGTTTTGCGGCTCGCCATAGACGATGTCCGCGTCGAACAGATTGTCGACGAAACGGGCATAGTTCGTACTGGCGGCCACCCTTACTTCGATGCCGGGATTCTCCTTGAGAAAGCCCGGCAGACGCGGCGAAAGGACTTGTGCGGCGAAGCTCGGCGCACAGTGCAGTCGCAGGAGTTGAGCCTTTTTGGATGAAATGAGTTCAACACCGCGCCGCAGCTCTTCGAAGGCGTTCGACGCGTGCAGCAGCAGCGTCTGACCTGCAAGCGTCAGTGCAATGCTTCTTGTGTTGCGTTCGAAAAGACTCGCCCCCAGATCGCTTTCCAACCGCACGATAGCATGGCTGACAGCGCTCGGAGACAGGTTCAGCTCCTCTGCCGCACGGCGAAACGAACCGAGCCTGGCGGCTGCTTCAAATATTCGCATGGCGGAAAGCGAGATCGTATTGAGCATGCGATTAGTGAAACAGATTCACCTACTGATGTAAACTTGGCGTTTGATGACTCCTCTCCGTTCGGCCAGAACTATGGCCGTCGCAGTGACGATCGCTGCGGGGAAGAGAACCGGACGCCGGGAGAGCGTCAGGAGGAGATCATATGCTTTTGGAAGGAAAGACCGCGGTCATTTCGGGCGCGGCAAGCAGGCGCGGTATCGGCCGTGCAACCGCGCAGCTTTTCGCCGAACACGGGGCCAGAGTGGCAATCCTCGACATCGACGCTGGCGCAGCCAAGGAAGCTGCCGCCACCCTGCCGACCGTTGCCGGCGGTGACCACATCGGTCTGCGTTGCGATGTGGCCGACAAGGCGTCCTGCCAGGCTTCCGCCGACGCGGTGGTTGCAACGTTCGGACGCGTCGATGCTCTGATCAACAATGCCGGTATAACGCAGCCTGTCGCGACGCTGGAAATTTCCGAAGCGGATTGGCATCGCATCGTCGCGGTGAACATGACCGGCGTACTCTTTCTCAGCCAGGCCTTCATTCCGCAGATGCGCGACCAAGGCGGCGGCTCGATTGCATGCATGTCTTCCGTTTCGGCCCAACGCGGCGGCGGGATTTTTGGTGGGCCACATTATTCGGCGGCCAAGGCCGGTGTTCTCGGGCTCGCGAAGGCAATGGCTCGCGAATTCGGCCCTGCGGGCATCCGCGTGAACTCTGTCACACCGGGACTGATCCAGACCGATATCACCGGCGGAAAGCTTACTGACCAGATGCGGGTTGATATCATCAAGGGCATTCCTTTGAGCCGGCTCGGTGAAGCGAGCGACGTCGCCAACATCTATCTGTTCCTGGCATCCGACCTGTCCGCCTATGTCACCGGCGCCGTGATCGACGTCAATGGCGGCATGCTGATCCACTGATCCGCGAATGGAATTCCGGTGTCTTTGAAAGGCGTTTTTCAAGAATGAGCCAGATTGGTCATAACATCAGCCTTACCGAGCGCGCGCGACGAATTCGCCGCAACGCCCTGCGGATGGGCGAAGTCCAAGGCCAGGGTTACATCGCCCAAGCCCTCGGCGTGGCTGATGTGCTCGCCGTTGCCTACTTCCACGCCACAAACTACCGGTCGGAGGACCCGGAATGGGAGGGCCGCGACAGGTTCCTGCTTTCGATCGGACATTACGCGATCGCGCTCTATGCCGCCCTTATCGAGGCGAAGATTATCCCCGAGGACGAATTGGAGACATACGGCACCGACGAAAGCAGGCTGCCGATGTCTGGAATGGCCGCCTACACGCCGGGCATGGAAATCACCGGCGGCTCTCTTGGGCACGGGCTCGGCATCGCCGTCGGCATGTGCCTCGCCCTCAAACGCAAGAAGTCGCAATCCTTCGTATACAACCTCTTTTCCGACGGCGAGCTCGACGAAGGCTCGACCTGGGAGGCGGCGATGTCGGCCGGCTCTTACAAGCTCGACAACCTTATCGGGATCGTCGACGTCAACCAGATGCAGGCGGACGGCCCTTCGCTCGGCGTCCTGAATTTCGAGCCGCTCGCTCCGAAGTTCGAAGCCTTCGGTTGGTTCGTCCAACGGATCGACGGCAACGATATCAGCGCGCTGGTCAAGGCATTCGACGCCGCGCGCACTCACGCCGGGCCGGAGCCGCGCATCATCATATGCGACACGAAAATGGCGAAAGGTGTCCCGTTCCTCGAGGCTCGCGAGCGCAATCACTTCCTCCGGGTAGAGGCAGACGAGTGGGCCGAGGCAATCAGGATCATCGATGCGGGAGTTGAAGCATGAGGCGCTCGAAATACATACGCCCGACTCATCTTTCGCAGGCAAGCGACCGGCCGCGGCTGACGACCTCGGCGATGATCGCCTCGATCGCGAGCGCCGACCAGCCGACGAAGCCGGCTCCATTTGGAAAGACGCTGGCGGCGCTCGCGGAAAAGGATGAGCGGATCGTCGGCATGTCGGCGGACCTCGCAAAATACACCGATCTTCATGTCTTCCGAGCGGCGCATCCCGACCGCTTCTACCAGATGGGAATGGCCGAACAGCTGCTGATGATGTCGGCCGCGGGCATGGCGCGTGAAGGCTTTCAGCCATGGGTCACGACCTATGCGGTCTTCGCTTCCCGGCGCGCATATGACTTCATCTGCCTGGCGATCGCCGAGGAGATGCTCGACGTCAAGATCGTCTGCGCATTGCCTGGCTTGACCACGGGCTACGGGCCAAGCCATCAAGCCACCGAAGACATCGCCATGTTCCGCGGCATGCCGAACCTGACGATCATCGACCCCTGCGACGCGCTCGAGATCGAGCAGGCGGTGCCGGCGATCTCCGCCTACAAGGGGCCCGTCTATATGCGGCTCCTGCGCGGCAACGTTCCCCTCGTGCTGGACGAATATGATTACAAGTTCGAACTCGGAAAGGCGAAACTCCTGCGGGATGGCCGCGACACCCTGATCATATCGTCGGGGCTGATGACGATGCGCGCCCTCGAGGCGGCAAAGGAGCTTCGCAAGGACGGCGTCGACGCGGCGGTGCTTCACGTGCCGACCATCAAGCCTTTGGACGAGGAAGCCATTCTGACGGAGTGCCGCAAGAGCGGCCGCCTGGTCGTCGTGGCGGAGAACCACACTGTCATCGGGGGCCTAGGAGAGGCCGTGGCGGGCACGCTGCTGCGTGCCGGCGTCGCGCCTGCCGCATTCCGGCAGATCGCATTGCCGGACCAATTCCTGGAGGCCGGCGCGCTGCCGACGCTCCACGACCAATACGGTCTGGCGACCAGTCGCGTGACGTCGTCGATCAAGTCCTGGCTGGGAACATAGGGACGGGACTCGGTTCTTTCAGGAGGAGAGCCGAGTTCTGATGGGAGCACATAATGGAGGAGAAGATGAGCTTGCAGACCAACAGACGCAGATTTCTGGTAGCGACGGCGGCAGCCCTGGCTGCCCCCGCACTTCTTACGACCGTGCGTCCGGCGCAGGCAGGCACGGCACTGACATTGGGTCACGGCGCTGCTCCAGGCAATCCCCGGACAGTCGCCGCCGCCAAATTCGCCGAGCTCGTGGCTCAGAAGACCGACGGCCGTGTGAAGATCAACGTCGCGGGTGCTGAGACGCTCGGCAGCGACTCGGCGATGCTTACCAGCCTGCGCACCGGTGCACTGGATTTTACCGCAAACAGCCAGGGCGCCACCTCGGCAATCGTGCCGGAGCTTGCCGCGCTTGGTCTGCCGTTTCTTTTCGGCGATACCGAGAAAGCGATCCAAGTTCTCGGCGGTCCGGTCGGTGAGGATCTGAACAAGCGTTTCGAAGCCGTCGGCGTCGTACCGTTGGACTGGTGGGACAACGGAATTCGCCACCTGACGAATTCCAAACGCAAGGTCGCCGCCCCGAACGATCTCGCCGGCCTGAAGATACGCACGCCCGCGGATCCGATGACGATCGACATCTTCCAAGCTCTTGGAGCCGGCACGGAACAGATCGCGTTCGGCGAGTTGTATATCGCCCTGCAGCAAGGCGTGGTCGACGGACAGGAAAACCCGCTCGCCAACATCGAGAGCTCGAAGCTCCACGAGGTCAACAGGTTCATCAGCCTGACGGCACATAAGTGGGAGTCGACGCCCTTCCTGATGTCGAAGATCGCCGAGGCCCGGCTCGGCGCCGACCTCGACGCCGTCAAGGCGGCGGCGAAGGAGGCGGGAGCGCTGCAGCGGACGCTGTCGAATGAGAAGGCGTCCGAAGTTCTCGGCGCCTTCAGGAAGAACACGGCGATCGAAGTCGTGGACGTGGATCGGGAAGCCTTCGTGAAGGCGACCGCCGCTGTCGCCGAGAGCTGGAAGAAAAAGCCCTTCGGCGATTTCGTCAGCAAGGTTGAAGCGGAGGCAAAGGCCTGACCGGCCTTTGCCATGACGCGGAGTCATCTATGGAAAACGTGCTGAAGGCCGTCGACACGACGGCCGGCGCCATCGTTGCGCTGTCCCGTTTCATCATCATTGCCAGCGGCATTGCGCTGACCGTGGTGACGACTGCCAATGTGCTTGCCCGCTACACGCTGCAGAGCGGCGGCTTCTCTTTCGCCCAGGAACTGCCGCTGCTGATCTTCCCGCTCTTCATCCTGGCGGGAATCGTCATCGCCGCGCAGGCGGGTGGACACATGGCGGTCGAGTGGCTGTACGACCAGCTTGAGGGGCGCTCGCGGATCGCCGCCTTCGTGATCGCGAACGCCATCAGCGTGGCAGCCTTCCTCGTGCTCGGCTATCAGGCCGTCGTGGTCGCCGAGATCGCAGGCGTCGAGCACAGCCCGGTCCTGCAGCTGCCCAACAGTATCGGATATTACGCGCTCGCTATCGGTGCGCTTCTGGTGTCGATCGTGACCGTTTCGGCAACGCTACGTGTCTTGCGCCTCGGCTGGGGGCACCGGACGGTGATCGGATCCGGGGAGATGCCGCTATGACCCTTGTCATGATCATCTCCTTCTGCGTTCTCATGGTGCTGGCCGTTCCGGTCGGCTATGCCCTGATCATCGCGGCCGGCCTTGGAGTGCTGTTCAACGGCTACGTCCCTTTGTCGGTGGTGGCGCAACAGGTCTACGACCAGACGCAATCCTTTCCGATGCTTGCGCTGCCGTTCTTCATGCTCGCTGGAACCCTGATGCTCGGCGGCGAGCTCGGCCGCCAGCTTCTCGAACTGGCGTCCCGCGCCATGCAGCGCTGGCGCGGCGGGCCACTTTCGACCACCGTCGTCTCCTCCGTCGTCTTCGGTGGGGTGTCCGGTTCGGCGGTGGCCAATGCGAGCGCTCTCGGATCCGTCCTCATTCCCTGGCAGAAGCGCCAAGGCTTTCCGCCGGCCCTTTGCGCGGCCAACAACGCAACCTCCGCGGTCATCGACGTCCTCATCCCACCGTCGATCCCGATGATCCTTTATGCCCTGATCAGCGGCGTCAGCATCGGCGACCTGTTCATCTCCGGAATCCTGCCCGGGTTGATCATGGCGCTCAGCTTCATTTTCGTCTGCTGGTTCATTTCCGTGCGGCGGGGTTACGAAGCGCAGGCCGTCAAGGTTCGGAAGCGGGACCTGGCCAAGCTTGCCGTTCAGAGCTTCCCGGCGGTCGTCCTACCCATTCTGATTGTTGTCCTCCTGCGTTTCGGTTTTGCAACGCCGACGGAGGTCTCGGTCCTTTCAGTGGTCTACTCGCTGCTGCTCAGCCTGCTGTTCTACCGGGACCTCACCTGGAAGCGCTTCTGCGACAACATGGTGGAAGCCGGGGTCGCGACCGGCGTGGTCATGCTCGTCATCATGGGAAGTGCGGCCGTCGGCTGGGTGCTGACCTTCGACCAGGCGCCGCAGCAGATGGCCGAGTGGGTGGCGACCCACATTTCCAGTCCCGTCGTCATCATCCTGATGATGAACATTCTGATGCTGATCGTCGGGATGCCTTTGGACATGCCGCCTGCCATACTGCTGCTGGGGCCGATCTTCGTGCCCCTTGCCGATGCGATCGGTCTCGACCGGGTGCAACTCGGCCTGATGATGGTGATCAATCTCGGCATCGGGCTCTACACCCCGCCCATCGGCACGACGCTCTTTATCTCGTCGTCGATCGCCAAGGCGCCGCTTGGGGCGACGACCAGCGAGCTGTGGCCGTATTTCGGGATGGCGATGCTGCTGCTGCTCGCCGTCAGCTTCATCCCGGCTCTGACGATCTACTGAGGGCGGGATCATGGTCGAGACGCGAAATCCGGTTGTCAGCGTCAAGGGACTGACGAAGTCGTATGGGGCGACGTCGGTTCTCAAGGGCGTCGACTTCTCCGTGGCGCGTGGCGAGATCCACGCGCTGCTCGGGGGAAACGGTGCCGGCAAGTCGACGATGATCCGCATCATCACGGGGTCGGCCTCGAAAGGGGACGGCGACATTAGCTTCTTCGATCCGAGTGGGGCGCCGCGCACCGATGCCGAGGGCCGCGCCAGGGTAGCGGTCGTCCATCAGGAGCTTGCCCTTCTTCCCCACCTTAGCGTCGCTGAAAACATCACCTTACCGCACTACCGCAGGGGTTTCGCGGCGGTGAAAAAAAGGCTGTCGATCGAGAAGGCGTTCGAAGCTTTGGCGATGATCGATCCGGAGTTCGCAGCCAGATCCCTGCACCGGCTCGTGGAAGACCTCAGCCTTCACGAAGGCCAGATGGTCGAGATTGCCCGAGCGCTTTCGTCAGGCGCCGAACTCATTCTTCTCGACGAGCCGACGGCGAACTTGACGGCCGCGGAGACGAGCCGCTTGTTTTCCGTGCTCCGCCGTTTGACCCGCGAGACAGGGCTGTCCGTCGTCTTCGTGTCGCACCGGATGAAGGAAATCCGTCAGATCGCGGACGTCTGCACGATCATCCGCGATGGCCGCACCATCGTCGACCGCTTGGCGCTTTCCGAACTTTCCGATGTCGCGATCATCGAGAAGATGGGGCAGGTCGCTGCGTCGCATTCTGCGTCGAGCGCGGCCGTGGACCGGAACGGAATGAAGGGAGAGCCGCTGTCGATCCGGGAGGCCGATCTCGAGATCACGCTTTCTCCCGGGACGATCCTTGGAGTGGCGGGCGCGCCCGCCGGTCCCGCGACGCTGATCTCGGCCCTGGTCGGAGCCGCTCAGGCGAAGCGTTGGACGGTGTCGCGCGCGGGTTGGCCAGAGCGCTTCGCCTCTCCTAGGAGGGCGGCTGCGGCCGGCGCCGGTTTTGTCACTGGCGACCGGACCCACAAGGGTATTCTTCACAGCCTTCCGATCATTGACAACGTGCTGGCGTCGCGCCGGGTTGTCCGGGGTGCCACGTTCATCTCAGGTCGCGAACGCCTGGAATGCGTGGACTTGCTGCAGGCTCTCAGTGTGAAAGCCGCCTCGATCTGGGATCTACCCGCAACGCTGAGCGGCGGTACCCAGCAGAAGTTGCTTCTGGCACGGTGGCTCGGCTTGCCGTCGAGCCTGCTTGTGCTCGAAGAGCCGACGCGAGGTGTCGATATCCGCACCAAGAAGGAAATCTACCAGCTTATCCGGCAGATGGCGTCGACGGGAACGATCATCGTGTGGTGGTCGACCGAGAATGCCGAGCTCCTCGAAGTATGCGACCGGATCGTTGCATTCGACACCGAGGGTTGCGCTTCCGGCATCATCGAACGACAGGACATGAGCGAGGACAGGCTCGCAGAACTGACAGGAATGGCGACATGATTCCAACATCGACAGAAGAGGCACGCGCAGTGGAGCCGTCTCCACAGGCCACCAGAAATCGCGACAGTCTCCTCAGTGCATACCGGACGGAAATCGCGATCGCAGTGGCAATGGTCATCCTAGGTCTTGCCGTCGGGTCGCAGGTTCCCCAGGCGCTGAGCTGGGGGAATTTTTCGAACATCACCCAGGCGGGTGCGCCGCTGATCATCATGTCGCTCGGTGTCCTCCTGGTGGTCATAACCGGTGGCATCGATCTGTCCGTCGGCTCGGTCTTTTCGCTGACCGGCATGGTGACGGCGCAGGTCATGGCAAGCGGCTTCGGCGGGATCACCTCCAGCCTCGCCGGTCTCGCCGTCGGACTCCTCTTCGGCTCCATCAACGGCTTCCTGGTCACGGTCGCGGGCCTTGCGCCGTTCGTGGTCACCCTGATCACCTTCGCCGTCGCGGGGTCGCTCGCCTTCATCGTCACCAATGGCCGCTCCATGCCGATCCCGGATCCCGATTACTGGCTGCTCAATGCCGGCAGCATCGTGCCTGGCATGCCGAACTACATCCTGTTCTGTGTCGTCCTGCTGGTCGCCATCGAGATCTTCCTGAAGAAGGTCGTCGCCGGGCGCTGGTTCTACGCCGTGGGCAGCAGCGCTGCGGCCGCCTATCTGCTGGGCATCCCGGTCAAACGCACAAAGTTCTTCGCCTATGTCGCTTCGTCCCTTCTGTCGTCCTTTTCGGGACTGCTGACGATTTCCTATATCCTGAACGCGGAATCGACGGCCGGCGCCAGTCTGATGCTTCAGGCGATCGCGGCCGTGGTGATCGGCGGGGCGAGCCTTCTCGGCGGCACGGGAACCGCGGTCGGCGCCGTCCTCGGCGCACTGATGATCACGGTGATCCAGAACGGCGTCAATCTCATCGGCATCAACAGTTTCTGGCAGGGCTCCGTCACCGGCCTTGCCATCCTGATCGCGGTCCTCATCGACCGCTTCGGCAAGGCCCGGCGCAGTGCGGGCTGACAACCAGCAGCCGGTTGTATACCGGCTCAATGAGGAGGAGGGAAAGACATGAAATCAATATCTGAAATGAGCCGCACCCTGGTGTTCGGTCTGGTCGCCGTCGGCATCGGACTGGCGGGTTCTGTCCACGCGCAGGATAAGAAGACCGTCGCCTATCTCGCGCCGTCGCTTGATATCTCCTATTGGCAGTGGGTCGGTTATGGCGTGAAGGAGAAGGCCAAGGAGCTCGGGATGGACTACGTCGAGTACACGTCCGAGAACTCCCCGGCCAAGCAGATGGACAATGCGCGCACCGCCGTCACCAAGGGCGTCAGCGCGGTCGTCATCGGCCCGGTGAGCTCGACCAGCACGCCGCCGCTGCTCGCCTATCTGAAGTCCCAGAACATTCCCGTTTCGTTTGCCGGTATCGGGCCTCAGCCCGGCCAGACCGACTACACCTCTGCAGTCACGGCGAACAACTATGAGACCGGCAAGGCGCAGGGCAGCTTCGTGTGCAAGCTTGCAAAGGAGCGAGGGGGAAACCAGGTGGGAGTGCTGTCGCTGCCGCAGGACCGAGAGAATGCTCAGAAGTACCTGAAAGGTGCCGAGGAGTCCTTCAAGGCCGACGGTTGCGAACTTGCGCAGATGCTGGAAACCCGCGGCCTGACGGTCAATGAGGCCGTCACGCAGGCGAACGATATGCTGACGGCCCATCCCGACATCAAGGCGATCTACGGCATGTATGACGAGGCCGGGACGGGTGCTGCGAAGGTTCTTCAAACCCGCGGACAGACCGGCAAGGTCGGCATCGCCGTCGCCGACGGGAGTCCGACCACGATCGCGCTGCTGAAGTCCAACGCCATCCAGGGCATCTTCTTCCAGGAAGCGGTGGGGCAGGGCATCGACGGGACCCAGCAGGTCTACAACGCGCTGACCGGTGCACCGGTATCCAAGGACCTTGCGCTGGTCATGCCGCTTGTGACGGCCGACAAGGTGGACTCTCCGGAAGCCAAGGCCGTCATCGCGCGCGTCTTCCCGCCGAGCAACTGACCAGACGGAGTGCCGCCCCGGCGGCACTCCTGCGCCAATCTCCAGCGACCATGGAAACGAACGAATGGACGACCTTCCCATCATCGATCCCCACTTCCATCTGTGGGACCTGAAAAACAACTACTATCCATGGCTGTCCGACGGTGTGAAGCCCTCGGCCTTCGGCGACTATACGGCAATCAACCAGACTTATCTGATCGGCGACTATCTCGCCGACGCCAAGAACCAGAACCTCGTGAAAGCGGTGCATCTCGACGTCGGCTACGACCCCAGGGATCCGGCTGGTGAAACGCGCTGGCTTCAGGGCGTTGCGGACCAACACGGCTTTCCCCATGGCATTGTCGGATATGCGGACCTGCGCAAACCCGACGTTGGCAGGCTGCTCGACGAGCACATGCAGTTTGCCAATTTCCGAGGCATTCGACAGTCGATGAACTTCCACGACGATCCCGCCAAGACCTATTTGACCGTGCCGGAAGTAAGCCGCACCCCGGAATGGCGGCGAGGATTCAAGGAACTGGCACGACGGGAACTCAGCTTCGATCTGCAGCTTTACTATTGGCAGATGGAGGAGTTCCTCGAACTTGCCCGCGACTTTCCTGATGTTCAGATCATCCTCAATCACACAGGCATGCAGGTAGACGGACCTGATCACTTCGAGGGCTGGCGGAAGGGGATGAAGGCCTTGTCTCAGGCGCCGAACATCGCATGCAAGATCTCTGGACTTGGGATGGGGGACTGGACCTGGACGACCAGCTCGATCCGACCCTATGTGGAGGAGGCGATCACTTTGTTCGGAACAGATCGATGCATGTTCGCGTCGAACTTTCCGGTCGACAAGCTGTTTTCAAGCTATGACAGGATCTGGAATGCGTTCAAGGAAATCACAAGGACTTATACGGAAGGGGAGCGCCGCGCTGTCTTTCACGACAATGCTGCGCGCTTTTATCGGATCTGAATTCAGCCCGAGAGCGCACTTCGCGATCCTGCTCATTCGTCCTTGAAGTCTCGTGCCGTCTTGCGGCTCTAAGGTCTCAGAGGCCTGACATGCGCTCACCATTGGATCGCCTTCTCGTTTCCGATGGTGTTTCCCCGAAAGCGGTCCTGTAGCTGGCAGCAAATCGGCCGAAATGAAAGAAACCCCATTTCAGGCATATGTCCCGCAGCAATTGTCGGTTGGAAGGGTCGAGAAGATCTTCTCGGGCCGCTCGCAAGCGCATCGCGCGCAAGTAGGCTGACGGGGTCGTTCCCTTGAACGTACGAAACCCTCCCTCAAGCGCACGAATGGAGACGCCTGAAGCCTCGGCTACATTCTGCATGGTAATGGGCTCGCCGACGTTCGCATGCATGAATTCAACGGCGCAGCGTATATGCCGCGGCGCGGGCAAATGCACTTTCCTCTCGAGCAGATGTGAGAACCGATGCGGGATAGAGCGCAAGACCAGATTGGCAAAGGCTTGGGTCAGGTGCGACACGGCAATCGGAGAATGAATGAGCGGCCCGTTGTTCCGCACCCCGTTGATGATCGTTTGAGCCAGTCCTCTGACGAGTTGGCCGGCCGGCGTCGAAAGATCGATGGTCGGCGCCAACCGCAATGTCCCGATCAGCGGCGTCTCCAATATTGCGGCGGCGGTCTGCGCAATCACTTTCCAATCCAGGCGAAGCACGTCGGACTGATGCGGCGTTCCCCGGACGGAAAAGCGGTCGGCCTCGCGATTATTCACCAACAGCAAGCGCCCAGCTGTTCCTTCGATGACGGTCCGGCCAAGCGCCAAATCGATAGCTCCGGAGCGCACAAGGATGACCGACAGCCATTCCGCCGTTTCGGGGGCCGCTTTTACGCTCCATTCGTACGAATATTGGCCACTGACAAGGGATAGCGTGCCATCGGTCCAGAAGCCCGTCTTCCAGCTGATAGCCTGCTCCCGACCGGTACGCCATGCATCAAAGGGACCGAAGCTCCCGGTGAAGGCTTCGACCATATATTCGAACGTCGAACCCTCAAAGCTCGGTGAAAAATCTACTGGCGTATTCTCTGGCATTCGAAATCAGTGGCCGATCAAATAATGAGCAAATGCAGAAAGAAACGGCATGGATTTGTCCCGGCCGTCTTCCGGGAGTTCGAGAGGCAAAATTTGTGCCGCGGACGCCAAGCTATCGGCGCGGCTGTCTGACCCACTCTTGCGCATCGCCGTGAGCTGCCGAATCTGAAGAAAATCGTCGGCTTAGCCTCCACCACGGCGTCAGCAATCCTTCCTGACCTGAAACTGCTCTATCGCCCACCCGGGCAGGTGGATTCGATGTGGAAGTCTCACGCTCCATCCTTGACGTCTATCAAATGTCTACATAATGTCTTCTAAAAATATGAGGTAGCGATTTTGGATACTGAAGTCAATCCCGACCGCAAAGCCAAGCTTGGCCTTATGCTCCGCAGACGCATCCTGACGATGGAACTGCAGCCGGGGGCGGTGCTGGACGAAGTGGCGCTGAGTGAAGAGTTCGGGCTGTCCCGTCCGCCAGTTCGCGAGCTGATGCGCCAGATGGCCGGCGAAGGTTACATCGAGCTGGAAGCCAACCGCGCAGCGCGGGTCAGCTCCATGAGCTACCAGTCGCTGCGCGACTTCTTCCTTCTTGCGCCGATGATCTATATCACCGCCAACAGGCTGGCGGCCGAGAACGGAACTCGCGGGCAGCTCGACGTGCTGAAGCAGGTTCAGCGGTCATTTCGCAAGGCCGTCGACCACTGCGATGTCGAGGGACGCGTCTTCCACAACGACCAGTTCCACCGCCAGATCGGCGAGATGGCGCACAACGTCTATCTGGTTCCAAGCCTTCGGCGTCTGCAGATCGATCATGCGCGCATCGGCAAGGTCTTCTACAAGCACCCGAACACGCCGCGCATGCAGGAAGAGCTCGAGCTCGCCGCGCAACAGCATGACGAGATGATCGAAGCTATCGAGAAACGGGATGTCGATGCATGCGGAGAACTGGCGCGGCTTCACCTCGAACTTTCACGACGAAACATGGCCATGTACGCGGCCCCGGAGGGTCTGGAAACGCCGACCCTTTAAGGCCTGGCGTTTCGAAGAACACATCGAACCACTGCTGGCGGGACAACGGGCGAACGTCTGAGCAAGCAGGAATACACCCAGATCAAGACCATCTGGCTCAACCTTTCGGCAGCCTAACGCGGGACACCAAACGAATGTCTGACTTCCAGTTTCCAGGCCTGAATCTTGCTATCGCCACGCCGTTCGACGATGCCGGACGCATCGACTACGCAAGGCTCGAAGACAATGTCGAGCGTTACCTAGCCGCAGGCGTCAGAAGTTTTCTGTTCAGTTCCGGCACCGGCATGCATGTCTACCTTTCCAAGGAGGAATCCGAGGAACTGATCCGGCGCGGAGCCCGGATCGTCAACGGACGGGCGAAGGTGATCGCACAGACCTCCGCACTTCTGGTGGAAGACGTCGTCGAGCGCACTGTCCGGGCGCGAGACGCCGGCGCCGAGGGCGTCATGGTGCTTCCGCCCTTCTTCGAAGGGCCGACCGACGACCAGGGCATCCTCGATTTTTACAGCGAGGTCGCGAAGGCCGGTCTTCCGGTGATCGGCTATAACGTTCCCCAGGCGGTCGGCGTCGCCGTCACGCCCGAACTTCTGGACAAGCTGAGCGAAATCCCCGGCTTCTGTGCCGTCAAGGACAGCGGCGGAGATCTTGCCAAGCAGGCCGCGCTTATCCGCACCGGCCGCTTCGTCATGAACGGCGCCGACCCGCTCGTTCCCTATGCACTCTATGCCGGATGCGATGGCCTGATCTGGGGTGGGGCGAACTTCGCTCCGAAAACCTGCGTCGCCCTCGTCGAGGCTGCCGCCGGGCACAAGTGGGAGGAGGTTCGCGCGCTCTGGAAAATCCTGGAGCCGTCGATGGGGCTGATCTGGGAAGGCGATTACGTGCAATCCGTCTATGCGGCGGCGGATCTGGTGGGCTATGGCGCCGGCGCGCCGCGCAAGCCGCTGCGCGCGCTTGCCCCGGAAAAGCTTCCGGCCATCCGGCGCTCCCTCGAGACGCTCATGGAGCGGGAAGCGATCTGACGTGACCCAGGCCGGAAAGAACGTCTTCGTCGCATCCAGGCTTCCGAAACGCGCAGGCGTTTCGGGCTGGGTGGCCACGCTTGCGCCGCGCACGCCGCGGCCTGTGTTGAACGGACCGGTCGTTGCCGACGTTGCGATTATCGGCGGTGGTTTCGCCGGTCTTTCCGCGGCCCGGCGCATCTCCCGGCTGGATCCGAGCGTGCGGGTCGCCATCCTGGAAGCGGGTGTCGTCGGCGAGGGGCCGGCGGGCGCGAATTCTGGTTTCATCATCGACCTGCCGCACGAAGTCGCGTCAGACGATTTCAGCGGAGAGTCGGAGGCGAGGTTCAGGCAGTCTGTCCTCATACAGCGCTCGGCCATCGCTCTGGCGAGCGAGATGGCCGCGGAAAACGGCTGGGGCAAAGAAGTGTTCGATCCCTGTGGCCGATACAGCGTCGCCATCAGCGCGGAAGGCGACAGACATCTCGAGGACTATGCGCAACAGCTCACGAAAATGGGCGAAGCCCACCGGCTCCTGAACGGCAGGGAGATCGCGGCGGTGACGGGGTCGCCGGTCTATACCTCAGGTCTGTTCATGCCGGGTACGATCATCGTGCAGCCCGCCGCCTACATACGCGCTGTCGCCGACTGCCTGAAGGAGCCGGTCGCCCTTTACGAGCGGACGCCGGCACTCTCGTTCGAGCGCCTCGGCACGGGATGGCTCGTCAAGACGCCGCAGGGGTCGGTGCAGGCGGCAAAGATCATCATGGCGAACAATGGACATGCCGAAAGCTTCGGCTTCTTCCGCGGGCGCCTGCTCCACGTCTTCACCTACGCCTCCCTCACCGAGGAGTTCGACCCCTCGCGCCTCGATGGAGAGCGGAAGTGGGCCGCCACTCCGGCCCTGCCGATGGGAACAACCGTCCGTCGCATCGGCACGGCCGGCGGCGATCGAATCCTGGTGCGCTCCCGTTACAGCTACAATCCGGGCATCGAAATCAGCGACGCCGCGATCCGGCGGGCCGGCCGCCTGCACGACGGCAAATTCTCCAAACGTTTTCCCATGCTCAGCGGCGTCGGGATGCAGTATCGCTGGGCCGGCGCGATGGCGCTCACCCGCAATCATGTTCCGGCATTCGGTGAGATCGAGCCCGGCGTGTTCGCTGCATGCGGCTGCAACGGCCTTGGAGCGTCGAACTCGACGGCCTCAGGGATCGCAGCTGCCGAACTGGCGCTCGGTCACAGTTCCGAACTCGGCCGTATCTATGCGCGCCTGGCTGCTCCGACGGCATTGCCGCCGCAGCCCTTCACGACGATCGGAGCCAAAATGCATCTCGCCTATCGCGAGTGGAGTGCCGGACCCGAGTGATGCAAGCGATCTCCAATCTGCGCCAGCGGCACAGTTGACGACACGGCGAGGCCGACCATCTGGCGGCCTCGCTCCGTTTTATGACGCGCCGCTACATCCGTCAGCGAATGCCGCCATCGATCTCGAAATTTCGCCTCGGCAAAGAGAGCCCGCGCCGCGGCGAGGGGCGACGGCATCGATATGGCCGATGGCCTGTCCGGCGAGGAAGGCGAACAACACCCGCAATGCCGAATAGATCGGTTCGCTATAAATAAACGCTATAGCGGCAGAATGGAGTTGTGTTGGCCAGCGACGCTTTCCTGAACCTACTGTGACGGTGTCGGCGCTGGGCTGACGCCATAAGAACCGCGGAAAGCGGTCAGGAGTACGCTGGGCCATAAGCCCAAGCGTTTGCACCCGAGAACATGGAGTGGGAACATGAAACTTACCGTAAGCCGCAGAGCATTTTTCCTTTCTACCGCAGTCCTTTCGCTGGCGGTTGCCGTTTCCGGCCGGCCGGCCGGGGCGCTGGCCGCGGACGGGACGATCAAACTCGGACTCGTTGCGCCGATGAGCGGCCCGAATGCGCGCTACGGCGCATTTTCGATGCACGGCGCCGAACTCGCCGTCAAAGACATCAATGATGCCGGCGGCGTCAATGGGATGAAAATCGAACTCCTCAATGCCGACAGCCAGGGTACGCCCGTCGAAGGTGTTTCGGCCGCCCGCCGCCTGATCGACCAGGATGGCGTCGACTTCATCATCGGCGACGTTTCCAGTTCGGTGACGCTCGCCATCCAGCCCGTCGCTGAAGACGCTGAAGTGCTTCTGCTGAATGCGGCGTCGTCCAATCCGAAAATCACCTACCAGGCCGGTGTCGGCGGGTTCAAATGGACCTATCGCAACTATCCGACAGATGAGAACCGGGCGCTGATCGTCGCCAAATATGCAGCAGAGCAGCGCGGCTTTACCAAGTTTGCCGTGCTCTCCGTCGACAGCGATTATGGCCGCTCGGCGATTACATTCACGAAGAAATACCTGCCTGACTTCAAGGGCGAGATTCTCAGCGAGGACTATTACAAGGAAGGCGAAGTCGACTTCCGCAGCGTTCTCGCCAAGATACGCGACAATGGCGCCCAGGCCATCATCATGTACGGCCTCGCCGATACGACACCCATCATCGCCCGCCAGATGGTCGAACTCGGAATAGCCGGCAAGGTGACGCTGATCGGCAATGGCGAGTTCAACACGGAAAAGACCGTCAAATCAGCCCCGTCGGCGCTCGAAGGCGCCGTTGAAGCCGCCGCATGGCTGCCGCAGTTCGACTCGCCCGAAAGCAAGGCTTTCGTCGACAAGTTCACGGCCACCTATGACGAAGCCCCGAACAACCACGCCTATGTTCACTGGGACACCGTCAATCTCCTCGCAGCGGCGATCAAGCAGGCCGGCAGCGCCGACAAGGTGAAGGTTCGCGACGCACTCTCCAAAATCAAGTACAAGAGCCCGGTTGGCGAGGTCACGTTCGACGACCACAACCAGGCCCGCCTGCCGATGATCCTGCTGCAGATCGAGAACGGCAAGCCGAGCATCAAGGGTGCCTATACGGCGGACATTCAATATCCTGCCAAGTAATCTGCCGGGAGGAATACGCCCATGCTCTCGACCATAGTTGAGCAAACTGTGAATGGAATCGTCACGGGTTCTGTTTACGCAATCGTCGCCGTCGGCATGACCATGATTTTCGGCGTGCTGAGAGCCATCAACTTTGCTCACGGCGAATACTACATGCTCGGCACGTTCGGGGCCTGGTTTGCGATCGACTATCTCGGACTGTCCTACGAAGCGTCGATTGTCGTGGGGGTTCTTGCAACGATTGCCGTTGCCTATGTGGTCGGGCAACTCGTCATGCGCCGGATGGTCGGCGCGCCCGCGGAATCGGGCGTGCTTGCCACCCTCGGCATCGCGCTGATCCTGCAGAACACCATCATTCTCGTCTTCGGCGGAGGCTACAAGTTCTTCGCCGGAGGTTATATCGAGCCGGTTTCCATCTTCGGCTTCAGCCTGGCCCAACAGCGCATTCTCATTCTCGTCGTCTGCTTGCTGGTGTTCATCGGCCTCGAACTGATGGTCAGCTACACCCGCTTGGGAATGGCAATGCGCGCCGTTTCCCAGAACGTCGAGTGCTGCAGCGTCGTCGGCATCGATGTGCCGCAGGTGGTGCTTCGAACCTTCATGCTGGGGGCGGCGCTGGCCGCACTCTCCGGGGTTCTGACGGCGCCGGTCAATGTCAGCGTCTATGGCGGCATGGGCGAGCTGATCACCTTCAAGACGCTGCCGATCATCATCATGGGCGGTTTGGGCAATGTGCGCGGTACTTTCGTCGCGGCGATGATCCTTGGCGTGGCCGAGAGCCTGGTCGCCACCTATGTCGGCCTGCAATTCCGCGACACCGTCGGCTTCGCCACGCTGATCCTGATGCTGATGTGGCGGCCGCATGGTCTCTTTTCGACGCAGGCGCGCTTCTAGCAGCCGCGCCCGCCGACCTTTCTCGAACGACCGAGGACTCGACATGTCTCTGACGGAAACCGCTCAACAGGTACGCAGGCGCGATCTTCGCATACCGCTCGCCGCGGTCCTGATCGTCCTAGCGCTCGCCGCGCCGTTCATCGGCAGCCGTTACATCACCCATTCCCTGATCATCGCCCTGATTTTCATGCTGCCGGCACATGGGCTCAATCTGCTTGTCGGCTACACCGGTCTGCTGTCATTGGCCCAGGCCGCGTTTTTCGGCATCGGCGCCTATACGGCAGGTCTTCTCGCCGTCACCTACGGCACGCCGTTTTACGTCAATCTCATCGCGGCAGGCGCCGTCTCCGGAGCCCTTGCTCTTCCGCTCGGCATTCCCGCCCTGCGTCTGCGCTCGACGTCCTTCGTGATGTGTACGCTCGGTTTCGTGATCATCGGCCAGGCCATTGCCAAGAACTGGATCTCGCTGACCCGCGGTGACATGGGGCTTTCGGGCATTCCCAAACCATACTTCGAGCTGGGCCCGCTGTCGTTCACGGTGTCCGGCACGACGAACTTCTACTATCTCGCCCTGATCATCGGGGTCCTCGCCACCTTCGCCGTCTGGGCGATCGTCCGCTCGCCCGCCGGGCGCAACATGGTGGCGATCCGTGAGAACGAGACGCTCGCCGAATCTCTCGGCGTCCCGACCTGGCGCTACAAGCTGATCGTCTTCATGATCAGCGCGGTGTTTGCCGGTATCGGCGGTTGCCTTTACGCCTATTACCTGACGGTCGTCAGCCCGCTGACCTTCCAGATGTATTATTCGACGACGATGCTGATCATCGTGCTGGGCGGCGGGGCGGGCATGATTTCCGGCACCGTCTTCGGAAGCCTGCTTTTCGTCGGGCTGACCGAGGCGCTGCGCATCACCCCCGAATTGCGCATGATCGCCTACGGCTTCTGCCTTCTCGTCCTGGTCTTCTGGTTCAAGAACGGGTTTGCGCCGCTGATCAATCGCTTCTGGAATGCGATCGGAGGTGCGAAATGACCGGTCATCTTCCGCTTCTCGCGATCAAGAACCTCAGCAAGTCCTACGGCGCGGTGAAGGCCGTCAACGATGTCAGCATTCACATCGATCGGGGTGAGATCGCGGGCCTGATCGGACCGAACGGCTCGGGCAAATCGACCTTCTTCGATTGCAGCACAGGCCTTGCGAAGCCGGACACCGGCACGGTTGTCCTCGACGGACAGGACATCACCGGCTGGTCCCTGAACCGCATCGCCAGGGAAGGCCGCATGCTGCGCTCTTTCCAGAAGACCGTCACTTTCAAGTCGCTCGATGTCGAGGAGAACCTGGTCATCGCCGGTCAGATGTTCACCTTCCCGTCCATTGCATCGACCTTCGGCTTGGGAAAGATGTCCCGTCGGCGCATCGATGGTCTCAGGGAGAGAGCCCGCGAGCTGATCAAGATGGCGGGTCTTTGGGATGTGCGCCACCAGCCGGCGGGCAATCTGTCGGGCGGACAGCAGAAGCTCATCCAGTTCGCATCCATGCTGATGCCCGAACCGAAGCTCATCCTGCTGGACGAGCCGATGGCCGGGATCAATCCGAAGATCATCGAACGCGTCGTCGATACCATCCTGTATGCCAACAAGTCGCTCGGCGTGAGCTTCCTGGTGATCGAACACAATATCGATGTCGTCACCAGCATCTGCCAGCGCGTCATCGTGCTCGACCAGGGAGCCAAGCTCGTGGAAGGCTTGCCGGGCGACATCATTCAGGATCAGCGCGTCAGGGAGGCCTATCTTGGCGGGTAATTCGAACCTTTCGATCCGCGACCTGCGCGCAGGTTACGGCAATCTGGACATCCTCAACGGCGTCGATCTCGACGTGCCGGCGGGACAGTTCGTGGCGCTGATGGGGCCGAACGGGGCGGGCAAATCAACGCTCCTCAAGACGCTCTACGGCATGACGACCATCAAGCAGGGGAATGTCGACTGGCGCGGCAAGAATATTGCCGGCAGCAAGTCGCGGGCCATTCTGGGCGAGGGGATTTCCTTCGTGCCGCAGGGGCGCTGCAACTTCCCCGTCATGACCGTCGACGAAAATCTTCAGATGGCGGCCTATACTATCCGCGACGCCAAGGTGAAGGCCGACCGCGACTACGTCTACGACCTCTTTCCGATCCTCAAGAAACGTCGCGCGACGCTGGCAGGCAACATGTCCGGCGGCGAGCAGCAATTGCTCGAAGTGGCGATGGCGGTGCTGCAGCGGCCGAAGGTGCTGCTGGTCGACGAGCCGTCCGTCGGGCTGTCGCCGGCGGCGATCGGCATCGTCTTCGACGAGCTTCTTCGCCTTCACGCCGACGGCATGACGATCCTGCTCGTCGAGCAGAACACCAAGAAGGCCATGGAAGTCGCCCAGCGCGCAGTCATCCTGAGACTTGGCAAAGTCATCTGGGACGGCCTGCCGAAAGACATCACCCATGACGAACTCGGCGAACTTTTCCTGACCGGGAAAATGCGCGGCGAAACCGAGGCCGTTCACTGAAGGCGATCTCTTGCCTCTTATAAAATAAGCGAGGAAATTCCCATGAGCACCTTTGTGCCTGCATCACGTGTGTCCAGAATCAAGGTTTCGCCAAGCACGGCTGCGGCCGCCCGGGCGCGCGAGCTGAAGGCGGCGGGTCGCGACATCGTCGACCTGACGGTCGGCGAGCCGGACTTCGACACGCCTGACAACATCAAGGCCGCAGCGCACGCCGCCATCGACAGGGGCGAAACGAAATACACCGCCGTCAACGGCACGCCGGCGCTGCGCAAGGCAATCATTGGCGATTTCAAGCGCCGGCTCGGCCTCAGCTATGCCGACGACGAAATTTGCGTCGGCGGCGGCGCCAAGCAGATTCTGTTTCTCGCGCTGATGGCGAGCGTCGAAAACGACGCCGAGGTGATCATTCCCGCACCCTACTGGGTTTCCTATCCCGATATGGTCATCGCCAACGAAGGCAAACCGGTCATCGTCGAATGCCCGCAGGAAACCGGCTTCAAGCTGACGCCCGAAGCTTTGGAAAAGGCGATCACGCCGAAGACCCTATGGCTGGTCCTCAACGCGCCGTCCAATCCGACGGGTGCCGCCTATGACCGGCGCGAACTCGAAGCCCTCGGCGAGGTGCTGCTGCGCCATCCCCATGTCTTCGTGCTGTCAGACGATATCTACGACCAGGTCTGGTTCAAGGACGAGCCGATGACGACGCTGGTTGCCGCCGTCCCGGAACTGAAGGAGCGTGTTCTGCTCACCAACGGCGTCTCCAAGTCCTACGCCATGACCGGATGGCGTATTGGCTACGGGGCGGGTCCGGCCGCATTGATCGCCGCCATCAACAAGCTGCAGTCGCAGATGTCGTCCTGCCCGTCGTCGGTCAGTCAGGCGGCCGCCGCCTATGCGCTGTCTTCGGACCAGGCATTCGTCGCCGAAAGCGTCAAGGTCTATAAGGAACGCCGGGATTATGCGTGCGCACGGCTGAATGCCGTGCCCGGCCTCTCCTGCCTCGTGCCGGACGGGGCCTTCTATCTGTTTCCGAACTGCGCCGGCGTCATCGGCAAGAAGACTCCTGAAGGCAAGACGATCGAGACGGATCTCGATTTTGTGCTCTATCTGCTCGACGGCGTCGGGGTCGCGGCGCTGCAGGGGGCTGCCTACGGCGTATCGCCGCATTTCCGCCTGTCGATTGCGACGTCGATGGAGACGATCACCCAAGCATGCGACCGCATCGAACGGGCTGTTGCCGAGCTGCGTTAACCGCGAAAGGCCAGTGGGACTTGTGACTGGGACTTGCGTCCCTCCGGCTGCAGGCTTTACGTTTTGCATGAAACAACAAGCCGGTGACCATGAGCGTCGATTTCCGCAAACTGAAGAGCTTCGTAAAGATCGTCGATACGGGCAGCGTATCGCGCGCGGCAAGCCTTCTGAGGACGGCCCAGCCGGCGTTGTCGCAGCAGATCGCCGCTCTGGAGGCGCACTTCAAGCACAAGCTTCTCATCCGCAGCAATGTCGGCATTGCGCCGACGGAGGCAGGGCTCATCCTCTATCGGCATGCGCAACTGATGTTGAAGCAGATCGAGCAGGCTCAGGTCGACATCGATCAGTCCGCCAAATCGGTGGCGGGCCGCGTCTCGATCGGCCTTGCGACCTATTCCTCGTCAAGCGCCTTGTCGCTGCCGATCCTCAAGGAGATGAAGGCGAGGCATCCCCATATCGTCGTCCACATCAATGACAGTTTCGGCCAGATCCTCAGCGAACTGATCATGACGGGCAAGATGGATATGGCGCTGATCTATGCTGCTGCGCCGATCAAAGGCGTTACCCTGCAGCCATTGTTCCGCGAGGAAATGTTCCTCGTCTCGCCGCCGGGCATCGAACTCCCCGGGGATAGCAGCGCGCCGCTTCCGCTTGCCGCCCTCCAGGAGATCCCGCTGCTTCTTCCCAGCAAGGCCCATCTGCTGCGCCGGCTGATCGACGACGCGCTGGCGAGAGCCAGAGCGACACCTGAGGTCGTCTCGGAAATCGAGTCCGTTCCGGCCCTCAGCGCGGCTGTGCTCGAAGGGCTTGGATCGACCATTCTCCCGGCTTCGGTGGTGACGGAGACGGCGATCTTCTCAGGCGCGCAGGTGCGGGCACTGACCAAGCCGGTGATCGACGCGACCGTGTCGCTCTGCGTCGCAGATCATCTTCCCTTGTCGGAGCCCGCCATCGCCGCACGGTCGGTTCTGCTTGATGTCGTCGGCAAACTGATGAGCAGTCATCACCAGGGAATCAAGCCCGCCTAGCCCGAGCTGCTCCTCGCAGCGGCAGTCCGACGGCTGACCGCCGCCCGCCATAAGCAAACCCTATAGCGGCAGACTGTAGTTGTGTTAGCCAACGCGCCGGGCATTCCCCTAACCTTCAAGCAGACATCGGGTCCGGGCATCGGATCCGCATAGCGGCGCCTGCCGCGCCGAACAGTCGCTTCGAGGACAACATGGCAAAACTGGCTTTCGACACGGGTGGTACCTTTACCGACTTCGCGCTCCTGGATGACAGGGGCGACCTCCACCTTCACAAGGTCCTGAGCACGCCGAAGAACCCGGCTGAAGCCGTCGTGCAGGGTGTGTCCGAATTGCTGGAAAAATTCGCCGGCACCATCGCCATCGACCAACTGCAGGTGCTGGGCGCCACCACCGTCGTCACCAACGCCGTGCTCGAGCGCAAGGGCGTCGAGACCGGCTTCGTCACCACCGACGGTTTCCAGGACATGCTGCGAATCCGTAACGAAGGGCGCTACGACCTCTACGACCTGAACATCAAATATCCCGACCCGCTGGTCACGCGCGCAAACAGCTTCGGCGCCAAGGAGCGGATCGCCGCCGACGGTTCCGTCATGACCGAACTCAAGGAAGAGACGGTGCGCGAGATTGCCGGTCGCCTGAAGGAGAAGGGCATTCGCTCCGTCGCCGTCTGCCTTCTCCATGCCTATAAATATCCGCAGCACGAGCAGCGCGTCGCAGCGCTGCTGCGCGAAGAAGACCCCGATATCTTCGTCTCGCTCTCCTCCGAAGTCTGCCCTGAAATGCGCGAGTTCGACCGCGCGTCGACGACTGTCGTCAATGCCTATACGAGGCCGCAAATGGCCGGCCACGTCGCCCATCTGCAGCGTGAATTCGCAGCGAAGGGCATCGACCGCCAGGTCCTGTGGATGACATCCTCGGGCGGACTGGTGCCGAGCCGGCGTGCCGCGGAACTGCCGGTGCGCCTGATCGAGTCAGGCCCGGCGGCGGGTGCGGTGGCTGCCGCAGAGTTCGGCCGCACGGCAGGCGAGGCGAGCGTCCTGTCCTTCGACATGGGCGGCACGACCGCAAAGCTCTGCCTGATCCCGGACGGTGAGCCAAATGTCGGGACCGATCTCGAGGTCGCCCATTATCAGCGTTTCCGCAAGGGATCCGGTTTCCCGCTGAAGATCCAGTCAATCCAGATGATCGAGATCGGCGCGGGTGGCGGCTCGATCGCGGCCAAGAACCCTCTCGGCCTGCTCGATGTCGGCCCTCACTCCGCAGGCGCCATGCCTGGACCGGCCGCCTACCAGCGCGGCGGCACCCAGCCGACCGTCACGGATGCCGACATCCTGCTTGGATATATGGGCACCGAATCCTTCGTCGGCGGGTCGTTCAAGGTTTCCAGAGAAGCAGCTCACGAGGCGATGGCCAAACTTGCCGCCTCGCTCGAGGTCTCGGTCGAGCGCTGCGCATGGGGCATCCATGACCTCGTCAACGAATCCATGAGCAAGGCGGCCGCCATGCATGCGACCGATCTCGGCGTCGATCCCCGTTCGCTGCCGATGGTCGCCTTCGGTGGCGCCGGCCCGGTGCACGCCTATGGCATCGCCCGCAAGCTTGGCATTTCCCGCATCATCTGCCCGACCGGTGCTGGCGTCAGTTCGGCGATCGGCCTGTTGATCGCGCCCGTGGCCGTCGATCTTTCCGCAAGCCATCCGATGGTGCTCGACGCCTGGGATGTCGGCGCCATGAACCGCCTGCTGGACGAGCTATCGGCCCAGGGCGCCGAAGTCGTGTCGGCAGCGGGCGTCCCGAAGGATACGATCAGCAACCGCTACACCGTCGACATGCGCCATGTCGGCCAGGGCCATGAAATCACCGTGGCTCTGCCCGACCGGACCCTGCCGAAGGAGGAATTCCTTAGCGAGCTTCGCGGCAACTTCTTCAAGCTCTACCGCGAACTGTTCGGCCGTACCGTTGCCGCTCCGCTGGAGGTCATCACCTGGCGGCTGCGCGCCGGCGGCGAAAAGGATCAGGTCACGCGCCCGCACGAGACCGTCGTTGCCGACGCGAAGAAGGGCAGCCGAAAGGTCTATTTCCAGGAGATCGGCGGCTTTGCCGAGACTGCGGTCTACGACCATTACAAGCTTCCCGTCGGCGAAGAGGTCAAGGGTCCGGCAATCGTCGAGCAGCGTGAATCGACCGCGATCGTCGGCCCGAGCGGCGTCTTCCATGTGGATGCCCATGGCAACCTCGTGATCAACATTCACTAAGGGGTACTCTGATGTCGAAATCCGCCACCGATTTCAACGACCCGATCAATCTTCAGGTCATGTGGAACCGCCTGATCTTCATCGCGGACCAGGCCGACAACGTTCTCGGCAAGACGGCATTCTCGCCGATCGTCCGCGAGAACCACGATTACGTCACCGTGCTCCTCGACAGCAAGGGACGGGCGCTGGCGCAATGCACCTGGTCGATCCCGGTCTTCATCACCTCGCTGCCGGCTGCTGCCCAGAACTATTTCCTGCCGAAATTTCCGGCAGACAGGCTCGAAGAGGGCGACGTGCTGGCGACCAACGATCCGGAGATCGGCACCGGCCATCTTCCCGATGTCACGATGATCACGCCGATCTTCAAGAACGGCAAGGTCGTCGCCTATGCCGGCTCCATCGCCCATCTTCCCGATATCGGCGGCGCGCCTCTGCATTCCGAAGCGAGCGACATTTATGAGGAAGGTATCCGCTTTCCGATCGTCAAGCTGCTGAAATCAGGCGTTCCGAACCAGGACGTCTTCGATATTATCGAAGCCTCGGTCCGCCTTCCGACAGAGGTGCGGGGCGACCTTGAATCGATGATCGCCGCCAACAACGTCATGGGCCGCGAACTCGTCAAATTCCTGGACGAATACGGGCTCGACGATGTCGAAGGCCTGGCCGCCGCCATTCATTCGCGCTCCGAAGCACAGACCCGCAAGGCGATCCGCGAATGGCCGAACGGCACTTACGCAGCCGAGGTTCTGCTCGACGGTTACGATGTCGACGTGACACTGAAGGCTTCGGTCATCATCAGGGACGACTCTGTTCATGTCGACTACACCGGCACGTCAGACCAGGTTCTGCACTCGATCAACTGCCGGACGAACTATCGCTACGCCCATTCCGTCTATGCTCTGAAGTGCCTGCTCGATCCCGAGACGCCGAACAACGAGGGCTGCATCGTCCCGATCACCGACGAGGCGCCGCTCGGCTGCATCCTCAATCCGCAGCAATGGACGGCGGGCAATTCGCGAAACCTGATCGGGCACGTCATTCCCTCGCTGATCTTCAAGGCGCTCGAAGGCGTCGTGCCCGAGAAGGTGATGGGCGACAGCGGCGGCGCTCCGATCTGGGCTGCCAATTGCGTCGGTCAGCGCAATGACGGTACGCAATATGGATCCGTTCAGAATTTCCATGGCGGCCAGGGTGCGCGCGCAGAGCTCGATGGTCTGGATACGCTGAGCTTCCCGTCGAACTGCAAGGTAACGGCCATCGAGATGTTCGAGGTTGCCGTGCCGGTCCTGACCGAGCGGAAGGAACTGATCGCCGACTCCGGCGGCGCAGGCAAACATCGCGGCGGTCTCGGCCAGCGTGTCGTGCTCCGCAACCTCGGCAGGAGCCCGATGAACATCTATCTCGCCTCCGAGCGTGTCCGACATCCCTGCTTCGGTGTCGTCGAAGGGCAGAGCGGATCGGCCGGAAAGGTCTCGAAGGACGGCAAGCCTCAGTTCCCAAAGGGCAAGGTGGTCCTGAAGACCGGCCAGCGCCTCGAGGTAGAGACGCCTGGCGGCGGCGGTTGGGGATTGGCGAGTGATCGTTCGCGGGCGCTCATCGAGCAGGATCTTGCCGAGAACCTGATCACAGCGAAGGCCGCGCGGGAAATTTACGGCTATTCTGGCCCGATCGCTGCTGCGGCCGAATAGGGGAAAGATATGGGACGTCTTCACGGAAAAATCGCTCTGGTGACGGGAGCCGGCTCCGGGATCGGTCGCGAGACCGCCCTGCTGCTGGCCAAGGACGGGGCCACCGTCGTGCTGACCGGGCGGCGGATCGAACCGCTGCGCGAGGTGGCGGCCTTGATCGAAGAGGCGGGTGGCAAGGCCGTCACGCGCGCACTCGATATCGAGACGCGTGAAGAGATCTTTGCGGCCGTGAAGTGGATCAAGGATAGCGTCGGACCCGTCGACATCCTGGTGAACAATGCCGGCAGCGCAAGCAAGGTGCTGAACGCGCGGTTCTTGAGCGAGGCCGAGTGGACCTCCACCATCAACGTCAATCTGACGGCCGTCTTCAACCTGACCCAGGCGGTCCTTCCGGACATGATCGCCAACGGCGAGGGGACGATCATCACGGTCTCGTCGCTTGCCGTGATCAACCCCAACCTGCTCGGCGGCGCGGCCTATGGTGCGGCCAAGGCCGGCGTGAAGAACTTCATGACCTTCCTGCACAACACCTATCGCAATCAGGGGATCCGGGCGACGACGATCCTGCCCGGCGAGACGAATACGCCGATCATGGACAATCGCGCGCGCCCACCTCTGCAGGAGGAACGTGCCGTCATGATGGATCCGCATGACGTCGCCCGTGCGATCGTCCTCTGCGCCAGCCTGAACAAGAGCGCTGTGATCCCCGAGCTTCACATCTGCCCGACATTCATGCGGGACACGTCAGCGGATATCGAAATTGCGCGGTGGGTCGGAGCGCCGGCCGACATGCCGGATATGCCGAAAAAGTAGAATTGGGAGACATCGATGAACGGAGCGAAGTTGCGCGCGCGGCTGCTGGCCGGCGAGGCAGTCACCATGTATACGCCGCATCACGTATCGTCGGGCCTGGCAGCCCGGCTGGTGGAGCTCGGCGCCGATTCCGTCTTCGTCGACTGCGAGCACGGAAGCTGGAGTTTCGAGGATGTGCGCATGACCGCGCAGATCGTCCGCTCCGTCGGCGGGGCGGCGATCATTCGGCCGCATTCGCACGAGCGCCCGATCATTATCCGCTACCTGAATGCGGGCGCCGATGGGATCATGGTCCCGATGGTGGACACGGCCGAACAGGCGCGCGCCATCGTCGATACCGTTCGTTACGCTCTTCCGTCCGACTTCGACAAGCGCCTGGTGGTGGCGATGATCGAGACGGTGGATGCCATCGACAATCTCGACGAAATGCTGAAGGTCGATGGCATTGACGTCTTCTTCATCGGCCCCGGCGATCTCTCGCAGAATATGGGTTATCCGCCGGCTCCGCCCTTCGGCGAGCCGCGTCCCGAAGCAGTGATGGATAAGGTCGCGGTCGCCGTCGACAAGATTCGTGCAGCAGGCAAGATTGCAGGCACGCTCGCCACCGCCGACGAATTGCCTCATTGGCTGCAGAAGGGGGTCCAGTTGTTCTACGTCCACACCGATCCCTTCCTGCGCCGCGGGATTGCCGGCATCAGGCAGACACTCACGCGATAGCGGGCGGAATTGGGCTTCCACCATTCGATCTTTTGCTACTGAGATGCTATCGGACGGTTCACCGCAGGTCAGCGTCCAAGGCTGCCAGCGGCCGCGATGATCTCTGCCGCGGTCGGGAAGATGGAGAGGCTGTTCGGTCCGTCGAGCGCCTCGATTTGTGCCCAGCCGATGGTGCCGTTCGCATTGACCAGGAAGTGCCCGACGAGTTGGGTCGCGTGGTTCGCGAAGATCTCATTGTCGGCTTCGTCAAGCTCAAACCGATCCTTGGCGTTGAGTATCGTGTTGGCCTCCATCGGGTGCAGCGGTTCCGGCAATTCGTCCGTGGGGTTGATGCGTGCCGCCAGGAACTGTTCCATCGTTGTACGATAGGGCCATTCGGGCTGCTCGCAACTCCCATCGGGCAGGAACTCGGCATGCGGCACACCGTAGGCCCGATGCGTGCGGCAATCCGGGTCGCATAGAAGTGTTATTGGCGTTGGCCGGTGGCGGAAATACAGGCGGGCACGTTCCACCGGCGTGTTGATAACGGCGACGGTCTCCACCCCGGCGGCGCGTAGCGTCGGCTGTACGCCGGCAAGCTGTTCCAACTGACGCCGGCAGAACGGGCAGTGCAGCCCGCGAAAGAACCCGATCACGAACGGGCGACCGCTCAAGTCGGCGAAAGAGACCGTTCCGTCGAAGTTGGCCGTGGCGAGCGCGAATGCGGGAGCGGTTTCTCCAGGTTGCAGCGGGCGTTTCTGGTCTCCCATGGAACAGTTCCTTTGTCGTATCGTCTAGGTCGGACGACCGAAATTGAACTATACCACTTGTGGCCAGAAGGCCCAGCGCTCGATGTTGAGGTCACCGAAGGTGGTTAGGCATGCCATCTGCCGTTCCGCCCACTAAAGCGCTGAACTCTCCTATGCCCATTCTAATTTGCTTTCCAGTTCGCATTGTCGGGGATCGATCGCTGCGGCACGACGACCTGGATGATGGACGGACTGTTCAGGTTTTCTTTGGCGCCGTTTATGGCCTCCCTCAGTTCGCCATAGGTGCCCACTTTCCAGCCTTGGCAGCCAAAGACCTCTGCCAGCTTGCTGTAATTCCACTGGTGCAGGATGCAGGAATTGTAGAACGGTTTGTCGCCATGGAAAACCGATGCGTCGGCAAGCCATTGCTCCACGCCATAAATGCCGTTGTCCATCACAAAGATGATCGGGTTGAGATTGAAACGGGTTTGTGTCGAGAGGCATTGAGCGGTCATCTGAAACCCGCCATCCCCCGCAAAGACCAGTAGCCTTTGTTGATTTTGCTTCGCCAGCGAAACCCCGGTTGCGGCCGGACCGATATAACCGATCGCCGAATAGGATGATTGCACGATGAAACCGCGGCGAGCACCCACTTCAAGAAGCAGGCTCCCGAAATAATTCAAACTCGCGTCGGCACCAACGATGGTATTTCCGTCGATCTGCGGCTGAATGAAATCGTAGAAGCCCTGATAGGTAATTTCGCCTGCCGGATTGACGACCGGCAGTTGCCGGGCCGGTTTCACCGGAAGACTTTGGCCTTTGCACGTCAGCCTTTTGTCAATCAAGCCGTTGACGAGATCCGCCAGCGAAACCTGTGCGTTGAAGATCGTGCCATATTTCACGGTCTCCCAGGAGGCGAATGCGGTTTTATCGAGATCGATAGGCCAGCCCAAATCATTGATATCAGTCAACCAGACGCCCAGTGCCAATACGAAGTCGGAGTCTTTGACCAAAGACTGGACATAGGGTGATGACGATTTGCCATCGAACACCCCGGCAAATTGTACATCGTCTTCCGATAGAATGGCCTTGCTCAAAAGCTCGGTCACGTAGGGAATTTTGAGGTCCCGGATGAGCCGCTCCGCCTGGTCGTGAAGGCCAAACCGGTCGATCTCGACACCGACCCAGATCAGCGGTCGGGTGGCGTTTTGCAATCTTTCGCTGATTTGCGCGATCGACTGATTGAGACTGTTCTCGTCGGATATAACAGGCGCCGCTTTTAAGGCATTCGACGGGCGCGTACATCCCAGGTCCACCATATCCTCCAGCAACTCGATATAGACCGGACGTCTTTCCGTGATGCACTGCGTCAGCGCATAATCTATGAGCATTGGCGCAAGATGAGGGCTGTCGATGCGGACGGCAGCGGCGGTGATGTATTCGAATACCTGAAGATCCGTTTCCCGGCCGCTGATGAAGTGATGCGAACTGTAGCCGGTTTGTTCGAACGTCAGCGTTTTCTTGATGCTGGGCGCACCGTTGATCAGAACGACCGGCACTTTCTCGACGTAGGATCCGGCGATCGCATTTGTTGCGCAAAGCGAGCCTGCGGAATAGGTGACGCACAGAGCGCCAATTCCTTTCAGTCTGGCATAGCCGTCAGCCGCATAACCGGCATTCAGTTCATTCGCCTCTTCGATGACCTTTATATCGCTTTTCTCGACATAACTGTTCACCCATTCGATCGAATAATCGCCTGCTACGGAAAACAGGTGCCCCAGGCCCAGTTCGCGAAGTCTGTCGACCAGATATTGTCCAACCGTGTATGTGTCGCCCATGTTCCAACGGCTCCCCTGTTGACGACAATTGACGGATATTAGAGTGCCGTGCGTCCTTTCGGACGCACAAAGGACAGCTCTAACACTTTGAATCTACGCATCGTTCTTTCCGAAAATCGATTCCGATTTTCGGGCCGATGCGCTAGAACTCGCTCGCGTTATCGAATAAGCGCGGTACGTATATGTCGAATATGCCGGGGCATTTCCGCTCGGGAAATCTTTCCAGCAGGAAGCGCTTGAAAGCGTCATTGGTGAGTCCGTTGCCGGCGGCCTCCAGGGCGACGGACAAATACTCTATATTTTTGGCAACCTCGTTTTTGTCAGCCGGAAAGCCGTGACCGGGAAGGAACAGGTCATAGTCGGACAGCAGCATACCCTGCAAAATCCCAATCCAATGCTCCATGTATTTCGTCAGATAAAGGTGCGTTCCGCTGTAGATCAGGTCTTGCGCAATAAAAACGCCCACGTCCGGAAGACCTATGGTGAGAAGAAAATCGATCTCCGTATCGACGACTTCATCAAATAGGTATTTGACTCCGTCGATGATTTCCTCGCCGGCGCGGACAGCTCTTTCGGGAATGATCAAGCTCTTCGGAGCGAGATTGCCCAATTTCCAGTGGTCATTCAGGGAATCTTCCCCATGCTGCTGCAGGAACTCTATCGTTTTCGGCAATGCATAAATCGGAATATCGCTGAATGCGGCTCCCAGGCCGAACCAATGGTCGGGGTGTCTGTGCGACAGATAGATCCGGTCGATCTTCTTGCCGATACTGTTGGCATATTCCCTGAATTGCAGCGCATAGGGAACGAGGAATTGCCCATCGACGAGAACAAGCTTGTTCCTGCTTTCGATGATGTGCGTTGCATTGGCGATATTGTCAGCCGTGAAGGCTGAAATGAAAGTATGAATACGGACATCGCCTGCTCGCCTGACGATTTTAATGGGATCCGGCAATTGCGTGACCATCGGTATCTCCCTGATTGAAAGGTCGTTTGCTGAGATTTGAAGTTCACTCGGGCACAACATCTGCGCCCGAGCGCCATCACGGATGAGATCAACGACTGCGGGACGCGAGTTTCTCCTCCAATGTCTTCAGGGCCGCGCGCGCAACGTCGTAGGCGCTGTCGACGTCTGCCTCCGGCGCGTCCTCACCGGGCCGCCAGAAGCGTCTGCGCGTCATTCGCATCGAACTCTCGAAGGGTGGAATCGCGTTGAAGACTTCGACGAGATAGGGGCCGGAATAGACCGGCTCGATTTCGTCCAGCATGATCTCCCAGGGAATCCAGCTATCTCTGACAGCGCCCCGGTCCGGCGCCGAGATGTGAACGTAATTCAACCGACTCTGCTGAACGGCACGGGCGACATTTTTCCTGAAGATCGCCGGTCCCTGGCTTTCCATGACGACCTGGGCTGTATCGATCGTGACGCCCCCGACCGGAATGTCGGCGCTTTCGAGAAAATCCAGCGCTTCCGAGACCATGGTCGGCCCGGGCGTTTCCCAATTCTTGACCGGTTCGATGGCGAGCTTCACCCGCTTCTCCGCAGAATATTGCGCCAATTCCCGGAAGATGGAGGCGGCCGCCGCGTATCGTGGCTTCATCCAATCCTGAAGCGCGTCGCTCCAGATCCCTTCGCCGTCATCCGTCAGTGGAAAGATGCCATAGGGGTACAGGAACGGCCCCGACATGATCGTATTCTCCCCGCCCAGCACCGAGGTGATGTCGACGCGGGATTTGAGATAGGACAGCGCCTGCTTGCGCTGGTCCTCATAGGGCGAGGTCGGATCGAAGGTTCGCGTGGTCCCCACATTGGTTGTGAACTTCACATCCCGGAAGCCGGCCCGATCGAACGCCCTCTTGAGGCCGATATAGCTTTCGACCTCAGCGTGATGACCGACGTTGGCCGGTCCTGGGGCGATATGCACATCGAAGCCGGTGTAGCCGATCTCGGTAAGCGCTTTCAGATGCCGGACAAGAACCTGGGTATAGCCCGCGTCGTTCGGCCTCAAATCGGCTGTAAACATAAAGAAGCTGAAATATATCTCTCGTCTGCGTGCCTCTTCCATCTTCATCGCTCCAGCTGTCGCTATCCAGTCATGCGTGGTTCAGGATGATGTCCCGCCCGACACCGTCATGAAGCGAGATCCCTGCCCGCCTCCTTCACATCGCCATCGGGCTGAGACAAACGGTCCGCGCCGGGCTACCATCCGAGCAGCTTGCGCAGATATTCGCGGCCCATTTTCGCGTATTGCAGCGGATTGGCCTTGGCTGGGTCCTGCTCTGCCTCGACGCAGATCCAACCGGCGAAATCCGCCTCGGCCAACGCATCGAGGATTTCTGGAAAGGTCCCTATGGAGCCGTCACCCGGGACGGTGAAGATCCCCGCCTCGATCCCTTGCTGGAAGGACAATCCTTCTTTGTGAATCTTCGTAACCACCTCGGCGCGAATGTCCTTCAGATGAACATGCTTGATGCGGTGGGCATATTTTCTGGCCAGCGCCAGCGGATCGACACCGGCAGCCGCCTGGTGCGCAGTATCGAGAAGCATGTTGACCAGGCGAGGATCCGTCTCGTCCATGAGCCGGTGGATTGCTTCCGTATTCATCACCCCGGTCCCCAGATGCGGGTGATAGCAGAGCCGGCGGTTACGGGCCCTGGCTTTCTCTCCGGCCTCATGCAGGCCTTCGATCAGCCGTTTCCACTGGTCATCGGAGAAATCGGGGCAATTCGGAAACAGGGCGACAGGAAGCGGATTGACCGCTCCGCCAAACTCGGAAACGACCAGGTCGGCCCTGCGCGGATCGTCGCTGCCTCCTTCCATGGCTTCGAGGAAGTCGAGCTGAGCATCGACATTATCAAGCGTATGACGCTTCATCGCATTGATGGTGAAGTAGGTGCTCACCCAGGGCTCGGAAATCCGCAATCCCCTGAGTTCGAGGACAGGCCGCAATATTTTCGGGTCCGTCGGATATTTGTGGCCGACGCCGCATCCGACATAGCCGGCGAGCGCCATTTCACTCAGAGCCTGCTCGTAGGGGATGCCGATGTCGATATTGATGAAATCGTCATTCCACCAGAGCGTGGGGATGACACCGAGCCAGACTTTAGCAGGTGTCAGTCGATGCAGATGTGTCGTCATGGCAATGATCCAGTTCTTGAAGACAAACGGAAGTGGCGTCAGGTCAGGTTTTGGAATCGAGAGCCGGAAAAAGCCGGAATTTTCGGCGGAAAGGCCCAGGAGCCGAAACCCGGCCCCTTGGCGCCTGCAGGGTGGGCTCCGATCGCCTTCCAGAGCAGACCCTCGACATAGGCATCGGGAGAAACGACGAAGGTGATATTCGCAGGCCTGGGGCCAAAGCGCTCCGTCCAGGCGGAGGACAGCTCGAACCAGGTGCCGGAATACCAGAGCTTGATCAGCGCACGGGCCACGTCTCCGAGCAATTCATTGCCCAGAATGGTCGTGCGCACCGCCTGGATGCGGACCTCACCTTCCGGGGGTGGCAGGGCGGCGAAGGCGGCCAGCAGCGCGTCGACGATCTCGCCGCCGACCACCTTGTCGAGCGTGACGAGATAGCGGTCCGCCAGGCCTGTTCCCAGGAGATCAAAGTGGGAGAAGGCCGTCAATTCGCCGGAAAGACCCAGAAATGCCTCGAAACGGTTGCTCATGCGTTTACCTCCGCCTGCCGGGTGGTGGCTGGCTGTTTGATGGCGCCGGGGATCTCATAGGTGGGGCTGCCGTTCTTACCGGGATGTTGCGGCAGGGGATTGCGGATGAGTTCGAGGATCATGTTGCGGAATTCGAACATCATCGGAACGGCTTCCAGCAGCAGGGTCGGCTGGCCGTTATAGGCACGCGTCAAAAGCTGGAGAAATTCGCCGTAGCGCGTGTTGAAGGCGATCGCCGCCCCACGCAGTTCCGAGCCTTCGAGTATGTCCCCCACTTTTAGGTTCTTTTTTATGGGATACGCGCCTTCCCAATCGACCTGCAACTCAGGACCTGTGGGGTGGCCGGGCTGGTCGCCCTTCTGGTAGTAGCGGCCTTTGACCAGTTCCTCGAAACGATAGTAATGGGCCAGTTCGTGGTCGTCATCGTCGTAGATACCGCCACCGTCGCCCTCGCCCTGTTCGATGATGAGATCGATGGCTTCCAACGCGCTTTTCAGATCGGTCACCGGAAACAGCTCGCCGCCGCCGGAGTAATAATATTCCGAGGTGATCTGGCGCGATCTGTCGCCGGTAAATATGGTTGTGCCCGCCCCATGCGCTTCGGCTTCCAGGTATTTGATGCCGTCCGCGATGGCTGAGTAGAACTCGCCAATACTGAAGAAATGTAGGTCCTCATGGCTCGGATGGCTGGCAAGCGCGGTGATATCAGGAGGAGTTTTGCGATATATCAGGCCCTTGCCGACGAGATGTTCAGGACGCTGGGCCGGCCGCTCGATTTTCAGGAAAGTCGCCAGCGCCTCACGGCCGAAAGCCTGGATGCCGACCTTGAAATCCGTCTCGCCGTCCGGCAGGGCGGCGGGATAGCGGGCTACGAAGTCCGGCCTGACAAGATCCGGCGTGCCGCCGATGGCGTTGAGAATATTGGCCGCGATGGTCAGATGCAGCATTTCTTCCACGACGATCACGCGCAGAACCTGGGTCGCATCCTGATTGACGCCGGGCTTGATCGAGTAAAGCGCCGTCAGATAAGGCGGAATCGTCGCATGTTCGAGCTGCATCGCCCGGTAGAGAAATTCTTTCAGCTCATCGAGCGTCTTAATACTGGCGGAATACATCTCAAGCTCCATGAAAGATAAGTTGGGTTCACAGGCCGGCTTCGTGTCGCTTGCGAGGCCATCTGTTCGTTCCGCACAGCGGATGCCGGTCTTCGTTCAATGCAGAGACTTCAGAATGTCGCGGCCGCTTCGGAAGCACATGGCGGCCAGCGTCAAGGTGACATTGGCCGTGCCGATCGTCGGCATGCTGCCGCCGCCCACGAGATAGAGGTTTTCGTGGTCCCAGCTGCGCTGGTTCTTGTCCACGACGGAATTGGTCTTCGTCGTTCCCATGATATGGGTCCCGGCCAGATGATTGCCGCCGCGGATCGCATAGCCTTGCCCCTCATAGGCCACATAGCCGAAATCGCTGGGGTCGTATTGGGTATGATCCTGCGCGCCCAGACGCGTGAAGACGGTGCGCGCAAACTGGCGGCCATAGGCGGCACCCTTCATGGTATATTCCGGAACCGTGAAGGACAGGATGGGCCGCATATTGCCCAGAGCATCGGTATATTGCGGATCCACCGCGATGCGGTTGCTTTCGACGGGCATGACCTCGATCATGAATGCCAGCAGCAACTGCCGCGAAACCTGGTCGATCATGCCGCGCCGAAGATCCGCCCCGTAGAGGTTGCGATCATCCACCAGTTTGAGAAGGTCGGAAGTCGGCGCACCCGTGGCCCAGCCCCAGCCGTCGTTATGGATATCGATGGCGAAGGCGGCTTGCCTTTCCCGGAAAGGGCCGTCGCGCAGGTCCACGATACCGCCCGTCGAACTGGTTCCGCGCATCGTGCCGCAGATTTCCGGCATCAGCGCCCAGTTCAGCAGATAGGCGTGGTCCATCAGATTGCGTCCGACAAGACCGCTGGTGCTGCGCAGGCCGGAGGCAAGCATGAGACGCGCCGTTTCGATGGCGCCTGCCGCAAGCACGAAAACCTTGCCCTTCACGGTGATGGTCTCGTGAGCAGGTGAGGCCGGATCCTTGTAAATCTTGACCTCGAGAGAGTGGACTTTCCCGCTATCCGGATCGATGTTGACCTTCGATGCGACCGCCTGCGGCAATAGTTCGACAAGCCGCTCGCCGCTTTTCCCGTTTACTGCGAACGCCTTGGCAAGCGTTTTGCCGGAGTGGTAACGCGCTTGCACGGGACAGAGCGGTACGCAGTTGGTGTTGCCCTGGCAGCGACCGCCCTCTTCGACCTGATGCGTATCGACGGCTCCGATGGGACGGTAGCCTTTCCCGCCGTCATAGGCCGGGTTTGGTATGCTGTTACGCCCCTGCGGATAGGGCCTGACCTTCAGGGGATAGGTCTTGTCGTAAAGTTCGACACTGGTGCCTTCGATGCCCTTGTTGACCTGCTGATCCAGATAGGAAAGCGGCAGGCCGCGCATGGGAAAGACATAGTCGTCCGGGAAGGTCTGCCCCAGATATTGCTGATCTTCGACATCTGCCGATACACCGATTTCCCGCTCGGCCAGGCGGTAATCATCTTCGACTTCCTCAAAGCTCAGCGGCCAGTCCAACCCTTGGCCGAAAATGGTGCGCGTCTTGAAGTCCGAGCGAAGCAGGCGAGGCGTTTTCGCCTCCCAGTGCATGGTCGTTCCGCCGAAAATACGGGTATATGTCGTATCGCTGACATAAGGGCCGGATTGAACGATATAGGTCGAGCTATCGGTTTCCCCCGCCCGCAGCTTGCGAAGCTGCGGGCTGCGGGGCATGGCCGCGTTCGCATTCAGCGGAAAGGGCGACTGGTTGTCCTTGGAGGCTGCCGAATAGAAAGTCGTCAGCAGATTGTCATAGCCTGACAGTGTGCTGTTGGCACCGGTTCCGGCTTCAAGGATAAGGACACGCTTGCCCGCTTCGGCAGCCTGCTTGGCAATGATTGCTCCGGAAATGCCACTGCCGACAATCACGATATCGTAGTCGCCAGACGCTGCGACGGTCTTGGCATCGGCTTTTATCGCGGATTCAAGGGGAAAAAGCACTTTGGTCCTCCATTATTCCCGGAAAGCCGCATCAGGCTTTGCGGATCATGCGGTTCTGCACTCAATCGAGATTTCAGACCGGACAGCCTGACGTCGTCATGATCTCTGGCCGCGGGAGTTTCGGGGTTTGGACTTGGCGGCGGGGGCGGCGGCGGAGCGGGCTCTGACCGCCGAGAGAAAGGAGGCGTAGCTCCAGGTCAGGTTCCGGACGCTTTTCTCGTAGCCAACGGTTCCATCGAACTGTTCGCTCAGTTCATAGTGATCGCTGTGGTAGACGATGGCGCGCAGCATGACGTCAGACGAAGCCCGCAAGGCAGCTGAGGCGTCGGCGGCGCTGCTGGATGCGCCAAGTCCCAGTTCCGTGAAGAAGGGCTCGGAGAACTGATCGAGGGGGATGGCGCCGCTGGCCTCGATGGCATTGGCAAGCCGATATTGGAACTCGGCGAAGTTGGCCGTGCACAGAGCCCAGGGATGGCCGCCGACCACCGGGGCCGCCACATCGCCATCGTAATGATCGCCTGGATAGCGCCCGAAGAGTGGTCCGAGCCCTTTGGCCGCGTCGGCGCCATTGATCGGGTAATAGTTCGAAGACGAAGGATCGGCCCACTGGCGCCGCAGGATGGCCGCCGTTGCCAGCAGCTTGGTATCGGTCGGCTCGATCCCGCCATAGCAGACCGCAGAGACGATATCGATGTTCGCGTCGTAACCGGCTTGCTCCGCGGCATCCAGAATGCTCACATAGAGCTGCCCGTTCCAGTGGGTGGCCAGCTGGCTTTCCAGCCAGGAGATGGCATCGGCCACCCCGGCAGGCACGGCAATAGAGATCGTGTTTGCGGAAATTTCCCGGAAAAAGCGCAGCTGTACGGCCCTTGCGAAAAAGGAATAGCCCTCATATTCCTCCCAGAGATTGGTGGTCTTGTTCTGGTAAACTTCGAGAAGATAAGAGAGGTTGGTCTCGACCAATTGTTTGGCGATCGTCTGCGTGGCGCCATCCAGCTGATTGAACAAGGTCAGGATCGCAATCGACTGAATGGCCGGTCCGTCATTCTGCTCCGACCACGGACGAACCTCGCCGGTGATGGTGAAGCAGGCGTGGCCAAGTGTGACGGTCGCGGAATTCTGCGCATTCGCCTGGCAGAGCGCGGCGAAATTCACGTAGTCGACCAGGCTCGGCAAAACCCCGCCCGGAACGGGCAGCAAGCCGGCAAGTGCGATTTCGATGGCCGTAATGGCCCCGTCGCGGACCCAGTTGAAAACATAGTCCTGGTCGACACCCGGCGTGTTCGCGGGATAGGAGGGTGCGGCGATGACGCAGCCCGGGGCCGAAAAGACGCCCGGCGATGCCGGATCCTCGATGACATAGCCATCGCTTGTGATGTTGCGCATCATCAGCAGAGAAAAATAGCGCGACAATGCGACCAGATCGGTCTGCGCGAAGGCAGGCCGCGGTTTGACCGTAGGCGCATTGGCGCCGATATGGGCCGGGTTCGCACCGGTCATTGACTGACTCCAAAGCGCAACTGTCATTGACTGACTCCAAAATCGGTTGAGACTGCCGGGACCAGATCCAAAAATGTTCCGGACCGGTGGCGATGCGGTTTTTCGATAATTTTCGGGCTGCGTATTTACGGTTTCACGTCAAAAGCCGACGCCAACGACCCTTCTGCATTGAGAGTGAAAACAAGGTCTCTGCGGCGGCGAGGGCAGGGCGAGCTGGCCGCCCTGTTGTGTCGCCGTTGAAGCTTTAACTAGAAAGATCGTCGACGATCTGCTTTTTATCAACCTAAACGTGTTGACCTCAGGTCAAAAATTCGCGCAGAATTGCGCTTGGCGTTACGGGTGCTCCGGAGGGATGGATTCGACCAGCCCAGCGAGATTGGACCGTGTTGCCGCAGACCGGTTGCGCAACGCCAGAACCATTTGCAATTCCGTGGCGGAGATCGCGCTGTTCCTATGCCAGTCCATGGTGCCTCGCCCGAGCAGCAGCCAGTCGAGGGAGACATCCAGCAGGTCGGCGAGCGCGCAGGCGCTTTCCAGCGAGGTATGGCCGCCATTCTGCCAGCGTGAGACGGCGGCGACAGACACGTCCAGTTCGGCCGCCAGGGCGTGAACTTTCCGGAACTTGCCCCGGGATATCGCCTCTCGAATACGTTTGCCGCGGGCCATGTCGTGGGTCATCAGAATCCTCCCGTTGGTTGCGTTAAAATTGGCAATTACCAAGAGCTTTCGATCGACGAACATCAGAAACTTCTTATGAAAGGGGAAGGCAAAGCGAAGCACCGGTCAACCTGGTGAAATATCCAGATTGCTCCCGGTCGGCCTCCTGTTGTGAAACGTCAGAACATCAGGAGGGACGGATATGTTGCGGATACTCACCAAAGACATGCTCGATACCGATCGACGTGCTTTCGATGAAATGTTTCGGGCTCGCGCCGCCGTTTTTCGCGATCGGCTGGGATGGCAGGTCGATGTCCGGGACCAATGGGAGAGGGACCGATACGACGAGGCCGAGGATCCCGTATATCTCGTCACGCAACGACCTTCCGGCACACTGACGGGTTCGCTGCGCCTGCTACCGACGACGGGAGCGACGATGCTCAAAAGCGAGTTCCGGCATTTCTTCGATCAGCCTATCGACGTCGATAGCCCAACGACTTGGGAATGTACGCGCTTTTGCGTTCACCCGCTTGCCGGGCACATGGAGCAATCGCGCACAGTTGCCACGGAGCTGCTCTCAGGGCTTTGCGACCTTGCGCTCGACACCGGTATCGAAAGCATCGTCGGCGTCTATGATGGCGCCATGGTCGGAGTGTATCGCAGGATCGGCTGGAGGCCGACGCCGCTTGCCCGATCCCTGCCCGAGATTGGCAAGCTGTATGTCGGCCTATGGGATGTGACGGCGGACAATTGCCGGGCACTTCGGGCCAACCTGTCCCGACTGGAGCGAGCTTCGCCCAATCGTCCCAGAACCTTTGCCGATGGCGGCATGCGGTAAGGCTCGCCCAGCAGCGGGATATGCTCCCGCTAAGCCTTAACCCATTTTTCACCGCACCCATGGTTGTATTAGAATTAGCTGTTCCCCGATCCCGTGAAATGTTACCGGTACGAGTAGTCAATGAAACGCACAACCACGAGTCCATCTCATGCTGAGCAGTTCTCGTTTTTTCTATTGTCTGGATCGGATCTCCGCAGCGCCGACATTGCGGGATCTGGAAACGACGCTGGACGAAGTCCGCCACATCTATGCGATATCGCACATGGTTTTGCATGTGATCCGCTCCTCGGGGGCGGCGGCCAGCAATCCGTTACTGATGCTGACCTACCCGCCCGAGTGGGTGAAACAATATCTTGACCGGGACTACTTCAGCATCGATCCCGTCGTCCGTCTCGGCCGGCGCGGCTTCCTGCCCGTGGAATGGTCGGCGTCAAAATGGGATTCGGGCCGGGCTTATGGCTTCTTCAAGGAGGCCATGGCCTTCGGTATCGGCCGGCAGGGCGTGACTCTGCCGGTGCGGGGACCTCAAGGGGAGCGGTCGCTGTTTACGGTCACGTCCAATCACCCCGACGCCTACTGGCGGCATTTCCGCATGGACAGCATGCGCGACCTCCAGTTTCTCGCCCACCATCTCCACGACAGGGCCATGGTTCTGTCGGGCCTGAGAAAAACGGCGGATTTTCCGCAATTGTCGCGCCGCGAACTGCAATGTCTTGAAATGACGGCCAGCGGCCTGATGGCAAAGCAGATCTGCGCCCGTCTGTCCATTTCGGTGAGCGCGGTGCAACTCTATCTCGCCTCGGCACGCCGGAAGCTGACCGTCGCCACGACGAGTGAAGCGGTCGCCAAGGCTACGGCGCTCGAATTGATCTAGAGCCTGACGAAAACCTGCTCCGGCAGAATGCTTCAATCTAACCCGGAAAGGCTCTAAGCGTGGGGATCGCGGTTCAGCGCCTGCCCCTCGTGCGTGTCGCCAGAACATTGCGAATCGAGAAGCTGGAATGAATCCTGAGGACACCCGGCAAGGTCGACAGTATCTCCTTGTGAATCCGCTCGAACTCGCCGGCGTTCGCGACCTCCACGCGCAACAGATAGTCCGAACCGCCCGTCATCAGAAAACATTCCCGGATCTCGGGATGCCGGCGAACCGCCGCTTCGAGGCGGTCGAGATAATCCTCTGTTTGTCGTTCCAGGGTGATGTTGATGATCACGGCGATCATCTCATCCGCATTGCCAGTGTCGATCAGCGCCGTATAGCCGCGGATCACACCTGATTTTTCCATGATTTTGATGCGCCTGAGACAGGCCGATGGAGAGAGACCGATCTCCGCGGCGAGCTTGGCATTGCTCATGCGGGCATCGAGGCGCAGCAATCTCAGGATATTGCGATCGATCGCGTCAAGAGCGGGCATGAGATATCGTTCCAAATATTCGTTGATTATGCGGCTAATAGGCAAATCACACAATAATCGACTACTGAATGATAGGCAATTTCGCTCATTATTTCATAAACTCCTTGAAATCGACAAGGGGTGGACATGGATAGCGATATTTTGGTTTCCCGCACACGCACCGTTACTCCAGCGCAGGGAGCCACGGGCTATCTGACGATCGATCTTGCCGCCCTCGGCCGCAACTATCGCAAGCTCGTGTCGATGCTGTCACCGGTCCGCTCGGGCGCGGTCGTCAAGGCAGACGCCTATGGCCTCGGCGCCGAGCGGGTCTCAAGAACGCTCTACAGGGAAGGTTGCAGGCATTTCTTCGTCGCCCAGTTCGTCGAGGCCCTGAGGCTCCGGCCGGCCCTTGCGCACGATGCCCAGATTTTCGTGCTGAACGGCTTGCAGCCCGGAAACGAGATCGCCTGCGCCGAGATGGGCATCGTTCCGGTTCTCAATTCGCTGGCGCAGTGGCGGCAATGGTCGGCGGCTGCACGTATCCTGAATCGCTGCCTGCCCGCCGTCCTGCAATTCGACACCGGCATGTCGCGGCTCGGCTTTCCCCAGGAAGAGCGAGCGGAGCTGGCGGCGGCCCTTCGGGGCGGCGCCAATGTCGAAATCCTGTTTATCATGAGCCATCTGGCTTCGGCCGATGACATGGACAGCGAGCAGAACGGCGAGCAGTTTGCCGAGATGTCCCGCATCGCCGACGAATTTCCCGGCTTCGACATTTCCTTTGCCAATTCCGGCGGCGTTTTCCTGGGCGATGCCTATCACGGCGTGCTCGCCCGTCCCGGCATCGCGCTTTATGGCGGTGCTCCGAACGCCGGCGAGAAGAACCCGATGGAACCGGTCGTCAGCCTCGATGTCGCCGTGGTGCAGACGCGCACGGTGCCGGCGGGTGCCAAGGTCGGCTATGGCGGCACGCATGTCGCGCAGCGGGAAACGCGTCTCGCCACCGTTGCCGCCGGTTATGCCGATGGCCTGCCGCGATGCCTGAGCGACCGCGGCGCCGTCTATTTCAAGGGCGTCCGCCTGCCGATCGTCGGCCGCGTGTCGATGGACAGTGCGACCGTCGACATCACAGCGCTGCCCGAAGGCGCGCTGACCTTCGGCAGTCTTGTCGAGGTGCTTGGCGGCCATCAGACGCTCGAGGACATCGCCCGCGACGCCGGCACCATTTCTTACGAAATCCTAACCGGTCTGGGCGATCGTTATCACAGGCAATATCGCTGAGAGCCGGCGGCTCCATCATTGGGAACATCATGAAGGTCATCGTTCTGGGAGCCGGCATCGTCGGCGTCACATCCGCTTATCAACTGGCCAAATCAGGCCATGACGTCACGGTCGTCGACCGGCAGTCGGGTCCGGCGCTGGAGACGAGCTTTGCCAATGCCGGCGAAGTCTCCTTCGGCTATTGCTCGCCATGGGCCGCGCCCGGCATTCCTATGAAGGCCATGAAGTGGCTGTTCATGAAACACGCGCCGCTCATCCTACGCCCGAAATTAGACATGGCCATGCTTTCCTGGATGGCAAGGATGCTGTCCAACTGCACCTCCGAGCGCTATGCGATCAACAAGAGCCGCATGCTGCGTCTTGCTGATTACAGCCGCATCGCGCTGGCCGACCTTCGCGCCGAGACGGGCATCGCCTATGACGAACGCATGCAGGGAACCCTGCAGCTGTTCCGCACGCAGCAGCAGCTCGATGCCTCGGCAAAGGATGTCAAGGCGCTGGCTGCCGACGGCATTCCCTATGAGGTGCTGGACCGGGACGGCTGTGTCCGTTTCGAACCGGCACTGAAGCACGTGCGCGACAAGATCGTCGGCGGTTTGCTGACGCCGAAGGACGAAACCGGCGATTGCTTCAAGTTCACCAATGCGCTGGCAGCCAAAGCCGAGGCGCTCGGCGTCCGCTTCGCTTACGGGACGACGATCAAGGCGCTGGATGTCGAAGCTGGCCGGGTGCGCGGGATCATCACCGATCGTGAGCGGATGAGCGCGGAGGCGGTGGTGGTCGCGCTCGGCAGCTATTCGCCGCTGCTGCTCAAGCCGTTCGGCATCCGGCTGCCGGTCTATCCGGTCAAAGGCTATTCGCTCACCATCCCGATCACCGATGCGTCACGCGCGCCGGAATCGACCGTCATGGACGAGACCTACAAGATCGCGATCACCCGGCTCGGCGACCGCATCCGCGTCGGCGGCATGGCTGAAATCTCGGGCTATACCAACGATCTCGGCCTGGCCCGCCGCAGCACGCTGGAATATTCGGTCACCGATCTCTTCCCCGGCGGCGATGTTTCCAAGGCCTCCTTCTGGTCCGGCCTGCGCCCGATGACGCCGGATGGCACACCGGTCATCGGCCCGACGAAAGTCGCCGGCCTCTTCCTCAATACCGGCCACGGCACGCTCGGCTGGACCATGAGCACCGGTTCGGCGCGGCTCATCGGCGATCTCGTCGGCGGCCGCCAGCCGGAAATCGATGCGAGGGATCTCGCAATCAGCCGCTACGGCTGAAACCGCCCCGGGCAACACCAAGGAGGGATGAACATGATTGCGCAAATCCAGTGTCACTTGCGTGCCTCGTCTTTCGAGGTCCTAAATGTCCGTTAGTTCTCATATACATAACAATGGCGGCCTCACCCGGCAGCTGGCGACGCACAGCATGTTGTTTCGGGAGACGGCGCATAGCGGCACGGACCCGGACGCGCTTTCGGAAATATTGTCGACGCCGAACTCGCCGATCAAGGTTGTGGCGGAAGGCAATATGCCCATTGCATACCGCTGCAATTTCGTCTCCGTGGGAGAAGAGGTGACGGTAGCGGACTGCACCTATGAAGGCACGATCCTGATCAGGCGGGAGGCGACCAGCGACAGGATGATCGTTTTTCTGCCGATGGAGGGAAACGCATTCTTCGACGGCATGCGGGAGCGAATATACTCGATTCCCGCGCGTGGTACGATCCTTGAAGCAGGTCGCGCCGCAGGTGCCCGCCTGTTTGGCCCCCGCCGTCATTTCGGGCTGTTCGTCGATCAGGCGAAGATCATCAGCCACCTCACGCATATGTTCGAGCGAACGATCAGCGGCGATATCGATTTTCATCCTCACATCGATCTGACGACCGGTCCGGGGCTTGTCTTGCAGCAACTTGTCTCGAACCTCCATCGCGGCCTCAGCGGCAACGGACCGCTGCAACAGTCGCCTGTGGCCGCCGGCTCGCTCTGCGACGCGGCGATCTATCTGCTTCTGGAGGCCTGTCCCAATCGCTATTCGAACGAGCTTGCGCTCTCTGCGCCTGCGCCGGCGCCACGCCATGTGAAGTGGGCGATCGACTTCATGCAGGAACACATCGCCGAGCCGATTTCGCTCAACGACATCGCGATTGCAGCCAAGGTCAGCGTTCGGACTTTGCAACAGGGTTTCCGTCAGTTCAGGGATACGACCCCGATGGCCTATCTGCAGGAACTTCGGATGGTTGCCGCCCATCGCGATTTGCTCGAAGCCGACGCTAGGCAGGGCATCGCCGATGTCGCGCTGAGATGGGGCTTTACGCATCTGGGGCGATTTGCAGCCGACTACAGGAAGCGCTTCGGCCAGCTGCCGTCACAGACCTTGAAGCGCTGAACGGCATCAGCCTGTCTGAAGCCGTCGACGAACAATCCCTGCGTGGAAGGTTGCTCCATGCGAGAGGCCGGCGTCGTTGAAGTCATAGGTCGGGTTATGGAGTGGCGGCGAGTGCTCGCCATTGCCCAGGAATACGAAACAGCCCGGCACCCGCGAGAGGAACTGCGCGAAGTCTTCGGATCCCGTCATCGGCTTACTCGCGATGGCGACGTTCGAAACACCGTAGAGATCACGTGCCACAGTCAGGGCCTCCTCCGTCAAGACAGGGTCGTTCATGAGAGGCACGAATTCCCTGGTGTAGATCACATCGGCCTTGACGTTGTAGGTCATGGCCGTGCCCTCGGCGATCAGGCGCATCTGCTTCTCGATCGTCTCGCTGATCTCTGAACGGAAGCTGCGGGCATCGCCCAGAATGCGGGCGAGGCCGGGGAGTGCATTCCTCGTGCCGTCCGTGATCAATTCCGTGACGGACACGACGCCGATGTCGGCCGGATCCAGCCGCCTGGAGACGATGGTCTGCAGGTTGGTCACGAGCGCGCAGGCCGCGACGAGCACTTCATTGCCCCAGTGCGGCCGTGCGGCATGGCCGCCGACGCCCGTCAGGGTAATCTCGAAATTGTCTTCCGCCGACATCAGCGCGTCGGGACGCGTTTGGAAACCGCCGACGCCGATCCCCGGCATGTTGTGGATGCCGTAGATTTCGTCGAAGGGAAATCTTTCGAAGAGCCCGTCGGCGATCATCGCCAGCGCCCCCTTGCCCCATTCTTCGGCCGGCTGGAAGATGAAGCGCACGGTGCCGTCAAAACCGCCTTCCGTCACCAGCATCTTTGCCGCGCCGAGTAGCATCGCGGTGTGGCCGTCGTGACCGCAGGCATGCATGACGCCCGGGTTTTGAGACCGGTGCGGGACGGTCGTCTGTTCACTGATCCTGAGCGCATCCATATCGGCGCGCAGCGCAACGGCGCGATTGCCGCTGCCGCGCTTCAGCGTTGCGACGACGCCGGTGCCGCCGACACCCTCGACGACTTCGTCGAGCCCGAACTCCCGCAGCCTGGCGGCGACGAAGGCGGAGGTCCGCTGCTCCTCGAAGCCGAATTCGGGGTACGTGTGAAGATTGTGTCTCCACGCCGTCATCTCTGCATGTAAAGCGTCCTCGTCGATGGTCATGCCGGCAATCCTTCCGTGGCAAGCCGGCGAACGACATCGAGCAGGATGTTTGCGCCTGCGACGAGATCCTCGTCGTCGGTATATTCCTTCGGATTATGGCTGATACCGCCGATGCTTGGCACGAAGATCATCGCCGACGGGGCGATCCTGGCGATCATCTGCGCATCGTGGCCGGCACCGGAGGTCATCCGCCGGCAGGCGAGGCCCCGTTCCCGCGCCGCCTCTTCGATCAGCCTCACGATGTTCTGATCGAACTTGACTGGTTCGAACCGGGCAAGCCTCTCCACCGATACGCCGACCTGCTCCTCGGCCGATAGCCTGTCCAGGAACGTCGCGAGCGCGGCTTCCTCTTCTCTCAACCGTTCTTCGTCCGGGTCACGGAGATCGACCGTGAACGTCGCCCGCGACGGGATCACGTTGATGACATCCGGTTCGAACCGCATGCAGCCGACCGTGGCGACCGTCGGCGTGTTCGATGCCTGCGCCCGGTCGCGCAGGAAGGTCACGACCCGTGCGGCCGCATGACCCGCGTCGCGGCGCATGGAGATCGGTGTCGTTCCCGCGTGATTGGCGTCTCCCGTGATAACAACTTTCTGCCAGGAGATGCCTTGCAGATGTTCCACGGCACCGAGGCGAATGCCCTCGCGCTCAAGCACTGGCCCTTGCTCGATGTGGAGTTCGATATAGGCATGCGGCCTAGGGAATCCTGGTTGACGCTCGCCGGCATAGCCGATCCGCTCGAGTTCGTCGCCGAGGATCGTTCCATCGGTGCCGATGGTGGCAAGCGCCGTATCGACATCCAGGCCGCCGGCATAGACCAGCGACCCCATCATATCGGGCGCGTAGCGCACGCCTTCCTCGTTGGTGAAGGCCGCGACGACAATCGGACGAGACGGCGTCAAGCCTTCTGCCCTCAGCGTTTCGATCACTTCAAGCCCGGAAAGCGTGCCGTAGCAGCCGTCGTAAATGCCGGCACCGATGACCGTGTCGATATGCGAGCCTAGCATGAGGGGTGCGTTGTCGGTCACGCTATCGGGCTTCCAGATGCCGAAGATATTGCCGATGCGATCGACGGCGACTTGAAGTCCCGCGCCCTCGATCCAGGCGACGAACCGGTCGCGGCCGAGTTTCTCCGTATCGGAGGCCGCCAGCCGGATCAGTCGGCCGTCGGCATCCCGGCCGATCTCGCCGAGCGTCCGGATCCGGCCGAGGAGACGCGCGGCATCGATCGATTGTCCGGTCATGTCAGGGCTCCTTCACGGTTCCTGGCGGCGACTGCTGCGGGCGACAGTCCGACGATCTCTTGATATTTGCCGGGATCGGTTGCGCCTTCGGTATTCACCACGAAGATACGGGAGCGGCCGTCGATCGAGAGCGCTGCCCTGAGCGCCGGGTCGGCGACGGCCTTGATGGCGCCTGCGAGGCCGACACCGCCGCTTTCGCCGGCAACGACGGCGGGGTCGCCGGAGACCGGGTTGGCAAGACGCTTCATGATGTCGGTCGCATCCGCCTCATCCACCGTCATGAAGGCGTCGGCGGCGCGGGCAAGAATCCGCCATGCGACAAGGGAGGGTTCGTAGCATTCGAGCATCGCCATGACGGTCGGTTCGCCATGGGCGACCGTCACCGGACGCCCGGCCCGCGCCGTCTCGAACAGGCATGCCGCGCGGGCGGGATCGACGACCGTAAAGACCGGACGATTTTTGCCGAACTCGATGGCCAGATGGCCGGCGACCGCTGCGGCAATTCCCCCGACGCCGGACTGGATAAACACATGAGTCGGCGGTTCCTGCATCTGTCGGAGCGCTTCCCTGACGAGGGCGGTATAGCCTTGCATCACCAGACCGGGGATCCGCTCATAGCCCGGCCAGGACGTATCCGAAACGATGATCCAGCCGTTCGCCTCGGCCACGCGGGCCGCTTCGCGGACGGCGTCGTCATAGGTTCCCTCGACGCGGATCATCTCCGCGCCGAAGCGGGCGATGGCGGCGATGCGTTCGCCGCTGACGCCTGCGTGGACGAAGATTGCGGCGCGCGCACCGACCAACTGCGCACCCTGGGCAACCGAACGGCCATGATTGCCATCGGTCGCACAGGCGACCGTCATCGTCTGCGCAATGGCGCGAACCTCGGACGAATGCAGCTCCGCCATATCGACGACGCGGCCAAGCTGCTGCTCGGCCTGTTTGAGGACGAGGCGGATCACCGCATAGGCTCCCCCGAGCGCCTTGAAACTTCCAAGCCCGAGGCGGTGGCCTTCGTCCTTGACGTGGATTGCGGCGACGCCGATTTCGCTCGCCAATCCGGGCAAAGCCACGAGCGGCGTTACCGCATGGTCCTTCCGGAAAGCCAGGTGGCGTTCCACCTCCACGGCGGCGGAGGCGTCGAGCGTTTTCTCATCTCTCGGGTCAAGTGCCAGACGATAGTCTGCCGTGCTGTTCAAAAGAAACATCGCGCACCTTTATGTGGGTTTCGTTGAACTCTATTGCAGCGAACACGAAAAAGGCGCTGATATTTGGCCGTTCATTTGCAATTTTGTTTCATTGGAGCATCGGTTTGCGCAACCCCGTTCATCCGCCGCATCTCGACGATTTCGACCGGAAAATCCTCGCCATTCTTCAGCGGGACAATATGACCCCGCAGCGGACGATTGGCGATGCGGTGAACCTTTCCGCACCGGCCGTTCAGCGTCGGATCAAGCGAATGCGGGAGGAGGGCGTCATCCGGGCGGATGTCTCGGTCGTCGAGCCGGACGCGGTCGGACAATCCATCACAATCTTCGTCGAAGTGGAGGTCATCAGCGAAACCGCCGAGCAGATCGAGCAGGCAAAGCGTGAATTCACGGCCGCGGCCGAGATCCAGCAATGCTACTACGTCACCGGCGAAGCGGATTTCATCCTGGTCATCATCGTGCCGTCGATGGCCGACTACGAGGCTCTGACGCGCAGGCTCTTCTTCGGCAACAACAACGTCAAACGCTTCCGGACCTTCGTCGCAATGGATCGGGTCAAGGTCGGGCTTGGGGTGCCGGTGGGATAGCAGGATGCGGCGGCCCGTTTGCCGCCGCATCGGGAGAAGGTCATGCGGCGCGCTTCAACGCATCGCTGAGCGTCGAGACGATCGTGTCGATCTGAGCCTTCTCGATGATCAGCGGCGGCGAGAGGGCGATGATGTCGCCGGTCACGCGGATCAGCAGGCCCTTGTTGAAGCAGTCGACGAAGACGTCGTAGGCGCGGGTTCCTGGCGCCGCGGCTCTCGGCGCCAATTCCACCGCGCCGACCAGGCCGAGATTGCGGATGTCCACCACGTTGGGCGAGCCTCTCAGCGAATGGAGAGCTTCCTGCCAGTATTCGGCGAGCTCGGACGCGCGGGTCAGCAGGCCCTCTTCCTCGTAGATCTCGAGCGTCGCGAGCCCGGCTGCGCAGGCGACCGGATGGCCGGAATAGGTGTAGCCGTGGAAGAGTTCGATCGCATTATCAGGTCCTACCATCAGGCCGTCATAGACCTTGCGGCTGGCAAAGACCGCCCCCATCGGGATCGTGCCGTTGGTGATGCCCTTTGCCGTGGTGATCAGGTCGGGCACGACGCCGAAATAGTCGGTCGCGAAAGGAGCGCCCAGACGCCCGAAGCCGGTGATGACCTCGTCGAAGATTAGTACGATTCCGTGCTTGTCGGCAGTCGCGCGCAGCTTTTCCAGATAACCCTTCGCAGGCAGGACCACGCCCGCCGATCCCGACATCGGCTCGACGATGACGGCGGCGATGGTTTCGGCGCCGTGCAGTTGCACCAGCCGCTCGAGATCATCCGCCAGTTCGACGCCATGAGCGGGAAGGCCCTTCGAAAACGCGTTGCGCTCAATGTCGAGCGTATGGCGCATATGGTCGGCCGGTATTTGCGGGAAAACCCGGCGATTGTTGACCAGGCCGCCGACGGAAATGCCGCCGAAGCCGACGCCGTGATAGCCCTTTTCGCGCCCGATGATCCGCGTGCGGGTGCCCTGGCCGATGGCGCGCTGGTAGGCGATGGCTGATCTTCAGCGCCGTATCGACCGATTCCGAACCCGAGCCGGTGAAGAACACCCTGTCGAGTTTGGCTTCCGGACCGCCCGGTGCGTTCGCGGCCAATTTCGCGGCGAAGTCGAAGGCGATCGGATGCCCCATCTGAAAGGTCGGCGCATAGTCCAGCGTTGCAAGCTGTCGCTCGACCGCCTGGGCGATCTTCTTGCGGCCGTGGCCGGCATTGCAGCACCAAAGACCGGCCGTGCCATCAAGCACCTGATGTCCATCAACGTCGGTGTAGTACATGCCCTCTGCTGCCGCGAGAAGGCGCGGCGTCGCCTTGAACTGCCGGTTGGCGGTGAACGGCATCCAGAAATTTTCGAGTACGGGCGCGTTCGTCTTGTTGAGCTGGTCCATCCTGGCCTCCTTGGAATGCGCCGAGAATGGCGATTTCTCCTTTTCAAACAAGTCCTTTTCTTTATCGTTGTAACCCATTGAAATATAACAAATGAAAGGATATGTTTTCGATATTCTGAACAAGACAAACGAACTCATCATGTCCGTCGATATCGGCAGCCGCCTTCGCCATCTCCGCATCGCCCATAAGCTTTCCCAGCGCGAGCTCGCCAAACGCACCGGCGTTCCCAATTCGACGATCTCGCTGATCGAATCGAACGCCTCCAATCCGTCGGTCGGGGCCTTGAAGCGGATTCTCGACGGCATTCCCATCGGTCTGGCGGAATTCTTCGCCTTCGAGCCCGAACGTCCAAAGAAGGCTTTTTATGCGGCCGAGGAACTGGTGGAGATCGGCAAGGGTCCCATCTCCTACAGGCAGGTTGGGGAAAACCTGTTCGGACGCAGCCTGCAAATCCTCAAGGAATGCTACCAGCCGGGCGCCGACACCGGAAAGGTTCCCCTTGTTCACGAGGGGGAGGAGGGCGGGATCGTGCTCTCGGGAAGGCTCGAGGTCACGGTCGACGACGAGCGGCGCATCCTTGGACCGGGTGACGCCTACTATTTCGAAAGCAGGCGCCCGCACCGTTTCCGCTGCGTCGGGCCCGTGCCCTGCGAGGTTATCAGCGCCTGCACGCCGCCGACCTTTTAGTTCCTGCCCTCGATGCGGGCAAGCACGCCGTCGAGTGCGGCGGTCAGAGCGGCAAGGCCGCCCTTCTTCTCGAAGTCGGAAAAAACCTGCTCGTTCAGTCCGCCCTTGGTCGCGAATTCGCGGCTCAGCGCGCTGAACGGTTCGTTGCCGGGCCTGTTCGCTTTCTGCGCGAGGCTTGCAAAGAGCGGGGCGATATAGACCTGTCCCTTCGCCTTTTCGAGGCCGCTTCTTTCCAGCCAGACGGCAACCTGCTCCATGATGCCGAAATAGGTTGACATCATTGCGCTCGCTGCCGCGAGAAGATCGTATTCCTTCCTCGACTGGCATTGCACAGCCGTTCCGAGCGTATCGAAAAGCGCGGCGACGGCGGTATCTGGCGGATAGATGGCGGTGACGCCTTGCCGGCCGGCGACGAAGGGCAGGGGGATCGCCTGCACGAGATGCACGTCGGCGCCGATCCATTCGGAGAGGGCTTGGCGCTCCGTCGCCGCAACGAGGCTGACGACCATTTGGCCATCCCTGAACGACAGCGCGCGCACGACCTCCTCGGCGACCTGCGGCCGTATCGCCAGGAACACCATGTCGCTGCGCTCGACGACGTCCTGATTGTCCTTGGCAATTCTGACGGCGGCGAATTCGTCGGCGAGCGTCGCGGCGATGTGAGCGCTTCGTGGAGAGACGTGAATCTCGGAGGCATAGGCCGGTTCTGCGAGAAGCCCGCGAACCATCGCTTCGGTAATCGCGCCGGTGCCGACGAATCCAATAGCCTTGACTGTCACGTGATTACTCCGCGGCCCGCAGCGGGCCCAACGCGACATCCGTCGTGTAGTTCTCGCGCATGAAATTGATGAAATTGTCCTGGAACTGGCGGGTATGGGCATGGGCGAGCTCGTCGGCGAGCTCCACGTCCTTGTCCTTTATGGCATTCAGCATGAGTGAGTGCTCGTCGGTCAGGAGGTAGCCCTCGTGGGTCCGCTCCAGATATTCGAAATGCAGGTGGAGCATGCGCTGCCCCTGCGACAGCAGTTTCTCGTAGAACGAGGCCAGATACTGGTTTTTTCCGGCATGGGCGATCGCCATGTGGAATTCCTTGTTAGCTTCCGACATGGCCAGATGATTGCCGGTTTTAACAGCCGCTTCGAACGACTTCAGCCGCTTGGTGATGATCTTCAGGTCGGCCTCGGTCCTCAATGCTGCGGCAAGCCGCGTATTCATGCGCTGCGCGATGTCGAGCGCTTCCACATATTTCGGAAACGTCGCCACTTCGATCGGCGCCACGATCGTGCTTCGGTTCGAAAGCGTCACCACCAGTTCGTCGGCGCCGAGCCGGATCAGGGCCTCGCGGACCGGCGAGCGCGACATGTCGAAACGCTCGGCAAGCGTCATCTCGTCGAGAAGCTGGCCCGGTGGCAAAGTGAGCGCCAGGATCTCATTGCGAAGCGTTTCATAGACGTTCTTCCAGCCGGTCCCGCGGATTCGTTTCACTTCCGATTCATCAGACACTTAAGTCCCTTTCTCTCGACGCGGATCACATTGGGCCAGAAAAACAGCGTGTCGGCAATGTAATTTTTCCGCTTGACTTTGTCGACACGCTGTTGACTTACTGTTGTCAGTCGACACGAAGCCGACAAGAAAATAACAGAAACGGCTACAGCCGACGAGTGGAACCCGCGCGCTTCGCGCACAACAAAAGAGGAATACCCGATGCTTTCGAAGTTGATGACGTCCGCCTTGCGGGCGCTGCCCGCGCTCGCCCTGATGGGAGGCCTTTCCGCAACCGCCGCACGGGCTGAGACCGCTGAGGGATATTGGCAGGGCGTGCAGAAGGCAGGCACGTTGCGCTGCGGCGCGGCCGTCGCGCCGCCCTATGTCATGCGCGATCCGGCGACCGGCGAATATTCCGGCTTCTTCGCCGATCTCTGCAAGGAATTCGCCGATGTCCTGAAGGTGAAGCCCGAATTCGTCGATACGACCTGGGACAATATCGTCGCCGGCCTGCAGGCGGGCAAATGGGATCTGTCGCTGGCGCTGAACCGGACGCCGACGCGCGCCATGGCGGTGCAGTTCTCGATCCCGGCGATGGAGTACCAGATCTCGCTCGCCTATAACAAAAACAATCCGAAAATTACGGCTGGTGCTGCCTCGGTCGCCGATATCGACACAGCAGGCGTGACGCTCGCCGTCATGTCCGGCACGGCGCAGGACAAGGCCATTTCCGCGGCGGTGAAGAACGCCACGATCATGCGTCTTCCCGGCAATGACGACACCCGCCTGGCGGTGACCTCGAAGCGCGCCGACATCCTGGTCGACGCCTCCGACACCAACCAGCTCTTCACCCAGTCGAACCCGGATTGGGCGGTGGCGCTCAACCCGACGCCGGCGCTCGCCAAGCAGGGCGTCGCCTTCGGCCTGCCGCATAATCTTTCGGCTGCCGACGTCGAAGTGGTCGATATCTTCCTCGAAGAGAAGGTCGCGACCGATCACGTCGACGAGCTGATCAAGAAGGCGGTCGACGAAGTCCTCAAGGGCGCAAAGTAATCTCGCCGGGCCGGTGCGAAGATCGCGCCGGCCCTCTCCAGCTTCGATCATCGGAGATTGGCATGACCACGTCCTTCAGCCTTCCCCTCGTGAAAATGCAGGCGCTCCACAAAAGCTATGGCAACGGAGCCATTCAGGTGCTGAAAGGCATCGACATCGAAATGAAGCCCGGCGAACGTGTCGTCGTCATCGGTCCCAGCGGCGGCGGCAAGAGCACGCTGCTGAGAGTGATGATGGGGCTCGAGCAGATCGACAGCGGGTCGGTCAATTTCGATGGAAAGCCTTATATTTCTTCCGACGGGGCAGGGAGGAAGACCCAGATCGACACCAATGTCCGCCGGTCGATCGGCATGGTCTTTCAGCATTACACGCTGTTTCCGCATCTCAACGTCCTTCAGAACCTGATCCTCGCTCCCTGCAAAGTGCGTGGAGAAGCCAAGGCGAAGGCCGCGGCCCGCGCTCAGGCGCTGCTCGAGCGGTTCGGGCTCGGCGCCAAGTCCAAGGCCTATCCGGCCCAGCTTTCTGGCGGCCAGAAGCAGCGTGTCGCCATCGCCCGCGCACTCATGCTCGACCCGAAGCTGATGCTTTTCGACGAAGTCACGTCGGCCCTCGACCCCGAGCTCGTCAGCGAGGTGGAGCAGGTGATCCTGCAACTCGCCGCCCAGGACATGCCGATGATGATCGTCACCCATGACATGTGGTTCGCCAAAAACATCGCCTCCCGCGTGATCTTCTGCGCCGGTGGCGTGGTCGTCGAGGACGGCCCTCCCGAGCAGGTGCTCGGCGCCCCGCGCGAGGAGCGCACCAAGGAATTCATCGACCGCGTCTTCCATATCAAGCAGTAGGGAGGGGCACCCATGAACTACACGTTCGACTTCAACGCGGTTTCGCTGGCGCCGCTTCTGCAGGGGTTGTGGGTTTCGCTGGAACTGACGGCTGCGGCAAATGTCATCGGTATCGTCTTCGGCTTCGCGCTCGCTTTGCTGATCATGAGCCCTTACCGGATCGTCCGGCTGCCGTTCATGCTGTTCGTCGAATTCTTCCGCTGCACGCCGGCCATCGTCCAGATCGTCTGGATATTCTATTGCGTACCGATGCTGTTCGACGTCTTCCTCGACCCGGTGACGATGGGCATCATGGCGCTCGGCCTCAATCTGATGGCGTTCAACGCCGAGGCGTACCGGGCGTCCATCCAGGCGGTGCCGCGCGAACAGCTCGACGCCGGCATCGCGCTCGGCCTCAATCCGCTGCAGCGCGTGCTCCACATCGTCTTCCCGACGGCCTTCCGCGCCTCGATCCCGGTGCTTCTGACCAACGGCATCGTCATCTTCCAGCAGAGCGCGCTGGTTGCGATCGTGGCGATCCAGGACCTGATGTACCAGGGCAAGACGCTGGCCACCGAGACCTATCGCCCGATCGAGACCTTCACCGTCGTCGCTCTCATTTATTTCGCCGTGTCCTTCCCGATAACCCAGATCGTCGGCCTGCTTGAACGCCGCCGCCAGATCCTCGTCAGCTAGGAGGCCCGGATGACTCTCGACTTCTCGATCCTGCTGCGTTTCGAAAACGCCCTTCTGCTCGGCCTGTGGATGACGATCAAGCTGACGGTCATCTGCATCGTGCTCGGATGCACCCTCGGCTTTCTCGTCGGCCTGATGAGGACGTCGCGCAACCTCGCGCTTCGCGCGGTCTCGGGCGCCTATGTCGAATTCTTCCGCGGCACGCCGGTGCTTATCCAGCTCTTCTGGATCTTCTTCTGCCTGCCGCTGCTCCTCGGCGTCGAGCTCTCGAACCTGGCGTCCGGCGTCATCGCGCTGACGCTCTATATGGGGGCGATCACCAGCGAGACCTTTCGGGCGAGCCTCAAGTCGATCGGCCGGGAGCAGCTGGACGCCTGCGTCGCCCTCGGTCTTCCGAAAAGGGCCCAGGTCGTCAACGTCGTGCTGCCGCAGGCGGTGCTGCGCGCAATCCCAACGCTGTTGTCGAACTGCGTCAGCCTCTTCAAGGAGAGCGCCCTGGTCTCGGCCGTCGGCATGGCGGACCTGATGTTCGTCGGCCAGAACATCTCCAACAACACCGCCCGTCCCGTCGAAGTGCTGACGGTCGTCGCCCTCATCTACTTCGTCATCGCCTTCCCACTCACGCGGGCCGTCTCCCTCATCGAGGGGCGCATTCTCAAGAAGCTCGCAATCTAATCAGTCTTTCCCAGGACAGGAGAAATCCCATGAAACTTTCCGGCGTCATGCCCGCGCTCATCACTCCCTTCGACGCGAACAACAGGATCGACTTCAAGGCGTTCGAAAGGCTTCTGACGCACCTGCGCGAGGCAGGCGTCACCGGCTGGGTTCCAAACGGCTCGACCGGAGAGTATTTCAGCCAATCCAGGGAAGAGCGCCGCGACGTGCTGCAGTTCGTCAAGGATTTCGCCAGGCCGGGCGAAATTCTGATCGCCGGCACCAACGCGCCCGCCACCCGCGAGGTGATCGAGCAGACGGCGATGGCGAGAGATATCGGTTATGACACGGTCCTGCTGGCGCCGCCATTTTATACCCGTCCGACACAAGCGGAGCTCATCAAGCACTATGAGGCCGTCCTCGGCGCCGTCGATGTGAGCCTCGTCCTCTATTCCTATCCGGCCAAGGATGGTTCGGACATCAGTTTCGAGCTGATGGATCAATTTGCCGATAATCCGCGCGTGATCGGGATCAAGGAAAGCTCGGGCGTGCTGCAGCGCGCCGTCGACATCGCCAGCCGCTATGACGGCAAGATCCAGCTTGTCAGCGGCTCTGACGATATCGCGCTCGACTTCATGTTCTGGGGCGCCGAAAGCTGGATCTGCGGACCGTCGAACTGCATGGCCAAGGCCTGCTGTGACCTCGACCGCACGTTCCGATCCGGCGATCTGGATAAGGCGCGCAAGCAGATGAAAACGCTCTACCGGGCGATGAACATCCTCGAAAGCGGCAAGTTCGTGCAGAAGATCAAGTATGGCTGCGAGCTTCAGGGCTTGCCCGTGGGTATATGCCGCGCGCCGCTCGGCGAACTGACACCGGAGGAAAAGGCCGAATTCAAGGCCGCGATGCAGCCGATCCTGAATTGGTAACAGATCTGGAGCGGCCAAGCCGCGCCAGGGACCACTGAAATTATGAGGTTCGCCGTGTCATCCATCGTGGTCGTCGGCGCCGGCATTATCGGCGTCACCATCGCCTATGAACTCCAGCGCCGCGGCCTTTCCGTGACGCTTGTCGATCGCGACGCGCCGGGCCTCGGCGCTTCCTACGGCAACATGGCAAGTATTGCCGTCACCGAGTTCATGCCGGCCTCGCGGCCCGGCATCTGGGCGCAGATGCCGAAATGGCTGCTCGATCCGGAGGGGCCGGTACGCATCCAGCCTGGCTACCTGCCGAAGCTGGTGCCCTGGTTCCTCAGGTTCCTGGCCGCCAGCCGTCCCTCCAAGCTGAGGGCGCTGGAGGCGGCCGGCGCCGCGCTCTGCGGCCGCGTCTACGACGATCTGGACGCGCTGCTGAAGGAAACCGGCCTGACGCACATGCTGACGGCCGAAGGCTGCCTCAGCCTCTATACCGACGAGGCCGAATTCAAGGCCGATCGCGAGCATATCGAAATCCTGGAACGGTTCGGCTTCAGGTACGAAATTCTCGGCGGCAAGGCCATCCCGGATCTCGAGCCTTTTTTGACGACGAAGATCGGCAAGGCGGTGCTCTTTCCCGACAACCGGTCGATCACCGACCCCTACAGGCTTGTCACCGCCCTTGCCGAAAGGTTCGAGGCGCTCGGCGGCAGGACCGTCCGTGGTGAGATCGCCGGCTTAGAGCAGGGCGAGGCCGGTGTTTCCGCTCTCCGGCTGGCGGACGGGCGCAGCCTTAGGACCGAGAAGGTCGTGCTGGCTGCCGGCGCCTTCACCGCCCGGCTTTCCGCTCTGCTGCGCGAACATATCCCGCTCGAAACCGAGCGCGGCTACCACACGCAGATCATGGAGCACGGTATCTCGATGCGCCATTCCATCATCTGGCCGGCGCGCGCTTTCATGGTCACGCCGACGGCGGGCGGCATCCGCGTCGGCGGCACGGTCGAGATGGCCGGCCTCGACGCGTCCCCGGATTATCGGCGCGCGAAGATCCTGGTGAAGCGGGCTCAGGAGGCATTGCCGGATCTGCAGGTCCGGCAGGCGACGGAGTGGATGGGGCATCGCCCGGCGCTGCCTGACACCGTTCCGGTCATGGGTCCATCAGCCAAGCGCCGCAACGTCTGGTACGCAACCGGCCACGGACATCTCGGCCTTACCTATGCGGCCACGACCGGCCGTCTGATGGCCGACCTCATCACCGGCGTTCAGCCGCCCGTGGATATGCAACCCTATCGCGTCGATCGCTTCTGAGAGCGGTGCCGTCGCAAGGAGAAAGGGAGTGAACATGCGAAGCGAACTCTATATCGACGGAAAATGGGTGAAGCCGGTCAAGGGCGGCGCCTGCGAGGTGACCAACCCCGCGACGGAGGAGGTGATCCAGACGATCGGAGCCGCAACAGCCGAAGATGTCGATCTCGCCGTCAAAGCGGCTCGCCGGGCCTTCGACAAGGACGGCTGGCCGAAGCTGACGGGCGCTCAGCGCGCTGGATATCTCCGCGCGATTGCGAACGGAATCCGTGCCCGCCAGTCCGAGATCGCCCGCCTCGAAGTTCTCGACAACGGTAAGCCCTTTCCGGAGGCCGACTGGGACGTCGCCGACGCGGCGGGCTGCTTCGATTTCTATGCGGACCTGGCCGAACAGCTCGACAACAATCCCGAGGAGGCGATCGCGCTTCCCGATCAGCGCTTCACCTCCAAGGCGGTGCGCGAGCCGATTGGGGTGGCCGGCGCGATCATTCCCTGGAACTATCCGCTGCTGATGGCGGCATGGAAGGTTGCCCCGGCGCTCGCCGCCGGCTGCACCGTGGTGCTGAAGCCCGCCGAATTGACATCGCTGACGGCGCTCGAACTGGCTGATGTCGCCGACGAAGCCGGGCTGCCGCCCGGCGTGCTGAATATTTTGACCGGCGCCGGATCGGTCGCCGGCCAGGCGATCATCGATCACAAGCAAGTGGATAAACTCGCCTTTACCGGCTCCGGCCCGGTCGGCTCGAAAATCATGGCGGCCGCTGCTCGCGACATCAAGCGCGTCAGCCTGGAGCTCGGCGGCAAGTCGCCCTTCGTCATTTTCGAAGACGCCGATATCGACGAGGCCGTCGAGTGGATCATGTTCGGCATCTTCTGGAATCAGGGCCAGGTCTGCTCGGCGACTTCAAGAGTCCTTGTACAGGACACCATCTACGAACGTTTGCTCGCGCGTCTGGTCGAAGAAACGAACAAGATCAAAATCGGCAATGGTCTGGACGAGGGCGTGCTGCTTGGGCCGCTGGTTTCCAAGCGTCAGCACGAGCAGGTCGTCGCGGCGATCGAGGAGGCGCGGCGGGCCGGCGCGACCGTCGCCTGCGGCGGCGTCCGCCCCGAAGGATTCGACAAGGGTTACTACCTCCAGCCGACCGTTCTGACCGACGTTCCGCTCGACAGCGCCGCTTGGGTGGAAGAGATCTTCGGACCCGTCGTCTGCATCCGGCCCTTCAAGTCAGAAGCGGAGGCGGTCGAACTCGCCAATGATTCCCGCTTCGGTCTGGCGGCCGCCGTCATGTCGAAGGACGACATCCGGGCTGAGCGCGTCGCGGCCGCCTTCCGCGCCGGGATCGTCTGGATCAACTGCTCGCAGCCGACATTCACCGAGGCGCCCTGGGGCGGCTACAAGGAATCCGGCATCGGCCGCGAACTCGGACGCTGGGGTCTCGACAACTATCTCGAGACCAAGCAGATCACCCGCTTCGCCAGCGAGGATTCCTGGGGCTGGTACATCAAGCCGGAGGCGGCCGAATGAACTGGAACCGGACCCTCGATCTGCTGCAGGTCCACTGCCAGGGCGAGATCGGCAAGGTCATTATGTCGGGAGCGCCTGAAATACCCGGCGCCACGATGCTCGACAAAATGGACCACATCAACACGGTCGACGACAGCCTGCGCCGCTTCGTCACCTTCGAGCCACGCGCCAATGTCGCCATGTCGGTGAACCTGCTGGTCGAGCCGACACGCAGCGATGCGGACGCCGGCTTCATCGTCCTCCAGGCCGATCGCGCCCACGCCATGTCCGGCAGCAACTGTATCTGCGTGGTCACCGCACTTCTCGAAAGCGGGCAGGTGGCGATGTCGGAACCGGAGACGATCGTCCGCCTGGATACGCCGGCCGGCCTCATCGTCGCGCGCGCCGCCTGCCGCGACGGCCGCTGCCTGTCCGTCAGCCTCGACAACGTGCCGAGCTTTGCCGAAGCGCTGGACAGGGAGGTGGACACGCCGAAATGGGGCCGCATCAAGATCGACGTCGCCTTCGGCGGCGTCTACTATGCGCTGGTGGATGTCGAGCAGTTCGGCTTCGATATTGCGCCTGCCAATGCGCGGCTGCTGGCGGAAGCCGGCATCGAGCTGAAGTTGCTTCTATCAGGCCAGGTCTCGGTCGCTCATCCTGTCCTCAGCGGTATCGACGAGATCGCCTATGTGATGTTTCGCGGATGCGAAGCCGACGGCGCGGTGCGGACCTGCACGACGCTGCAGCCCGGCCGCGTCGATCGTTCGCCGTGCGGGACCGGCAGCTCGGCGAATCTTGCCGTGCTGCATGCGCGCGGCGAGGTCGCCGTCGGCGACCGCAGGACGTCCCGGTCGATCATCGGCGGTGAGTTTCTCGCGGAGGCGATCGGCGAGACCGAGGTGGGCGGCCGCCGCGCCGTTCTGCCGAGAATAACCGGCCGGGCCTACGTCTATGGCCGGGAGCAGTTGCGTATCTCCGACGACGATCCCTTCGCAGCAGGATTTGCCCTGTCCGACACCTGGGGTCCCCAGGTCGGCCTGCTCGGTTAGGAGCCAAAGATGTCTCACGTTCCACCACTGGCCGGCCAGACGATCCTCATCACCGGGGCGTCGGGCGGCATCGGCGCAGCCATCGCCGAACGCCTGTCTGCCGAAGGCGCGCGGCCCGTCATCCAATACGGGCGCGACAGGGAAGGGGCGGAAGCCCTGCATCGCAGGCTCGGTGGCGACGGCCTGATCGTCCAGGCCGATCTCTCCCGTCCGGACGGCGCCTTTGCGCTCTGGCGCGACGCGCTCGCGGCGGCGGGGCGGATTCATGCCGTCGTCAACAATGCCGGTATCCGCAACGAGATTTCGATCGACGCCGATCCGTCCGATTGGCGGGCCGCCTGGCAGAAGGAGTTTCAGGTGAACTTCTTCGCGGCAGCGGACCTCTGCAAGGAGGCTCTGGTGCATTTCAGGCAACATGGCGGAGGGCGGATCGTCAACATGGCAAGCCGGGCGGGCCAGCGCGGTTACGCGGCCGATGCCATGCCCTACGGGGCGACGAAGGCGGCGCTGATCAATCTCACAAAGTCGATTGCGCGTAGCTTCGGGCGCGACGGCGTCGTCGCCGTCTCCATCGCGCCGGGATGGGTGCGCACCGACATGGCCGAGGATTTCGTGGCGAAGCATGGCAAGGATGCGGCGGTCGGCGATATCCCGATCGGCGAGATGGCCGAGACGGCGGAGATCGCCGAGCTGGTAGCCTTCCTGCTGCGCCCTTCGCAGGTCTCGGTCAATGGCGCGACGTTCGACGTCAACGGCGGCAGCTACATCAGATAGGGAGGTTCGATATGAAAAGATTTGTGGGTAAGGTCGCGGTGGTCACGGGCGGTGGCGGCGGTATAGGGTCGGCCATATCGAAGAGGTTGGCCGACGAAGGCGCCCTGGTGGTGGTGACCGATGCCAATGCACAGGCTGCAGGCGACGTCGCCTCGCTCATCGAGGCGGCGGGCGGATCGGCGATCGCCATCGGGGCCGACATCTCCCGGAAATCGGAATGCGTCGACCTGATCGAGAAAGCCTTCGCGATCAAGGGGCGGCTGGATGTGCTGGTCAACAATGCCGGCATCAACCGGCGCGGAAACCTGCTGTCGCTTTCGGATGAAGACTGGCAGCTGAGTTTCGCAGTCAACCTGGATTCGATGTTCCATCTCTGCCGCGCGGTCCTGCCGCACATGATTGCGGCGGGCGGCGGCGCGATCGTCAACACCGCCTCGCAATGGGGCCTCTACCCCGCGCCGAACCATATCGCCTATAACACGACAAAGGCGGCGGTTGCCGCCTTCACCCAGAATCTGGCTCGCGACTATGCGCCCGACAAAGTCCGGGTCAATGCCGTCTGCCCCGGCGAAATCCATACGCCGATGCTCGAAGCCGGCGTTACGCGCGCCGGCCGGACGATCGCCGATCTCGACAGGCTCGTCCCCTACGGCCGCATCGGCAAGCCTGAGGAGGTGGCGGCCCTCGTTGCCTTCCTGGCATCGGATGAGGCGGCCTTCATGTGCGGCTCGCTGGTTGAAATCACCGGCGCGCAAGCCGTGGCGTGAAAGGACGGCCGAGTGCGCCGACACCGAGACAGGGGTGGATGCCAGTCCTGCCCTGGTGGCCTTCGGCGCGCTCTGCGGCGGTTGGTTCGCCGCCGCCGCGGGCGTGCTGGCGCTAGACATGGCCGACAGTCCTGCCCATAGGCCCGCCAGAAAGGATCGCCGTTGCAGCCTCTCGCTCATGCTCAATCCGTCTGCTGTTCCAGTGTCTTGGCAAGCTCTTCATAAATGTGGGCAGATCCCGCATTGTTCTCGGCGGCATAATGGGCGCTGACCGACCGCGCGGCCTCGGCCGCAATACGAAAGGCATCTATCCGATTCTGCGGCTCAGGCTCAGCTTGCCCGCCGATATCGCCGTTGCGGAAACTGCCGGCTCTGTATCCCTCGGCCAGATCGATGACACCGATCTCAGGAATCCCCTTCTTCAACCGGCCGAAGAAGGCAGGCCCGGCCTGGCCGCCATCCCGGCGACGCAGCATCCCTTCTCCGGACGCTTTGCCGTCGATACAGGAGCCGATCCAGAAGGTGGGGCCGCTGGTCAAGGACGCTGGCGCGACGAATTTGCAATGAGTGCCTGGATCCTGGGACCAATGAAGATCGGTCGGTGCTGCCCCGCCAGTGCCATTCGAATACAAAATCACCATCAGGGCAATCGGGACGATAACAGGCAGCCGCCCTATGCCGCCGAAAACTCGTCTTGCCATGATGTCGCCCCTTGTTGAAGGACCTTCCATATCGTCCGCAATCGCCGTTGTCATGGCTTATCGGTTAACAATCCGGCGGACCTCCCAGCCGATTGCGGCAGACCTTACGGCTCAATTATAGGTGATCTTGTCGGTAACCCGCGGGCGATTGAAGAAATGATGATCGAAGCTGTAGCCATTCATTCCGGTAAAGTTCGAAAAGAACGCCGAGACCGGTGTCGTCAATGTGTATTGCACCCGGGTCAGCACGACCTGCACGTCCGTTTCCTGTATCTCTGAAGGTATCGCGATCGCGCTCGCCGTGCCTGAGTTGAGCGCGGTGGTGTTGAGTGCGGCGGACCAGTTGACGGTCGCGCTGCCGCTGCTGCTGACATCGTTGACCGTAAGCGTGATCGTCAGCCCCGTCGTGTCATAGGGCTGCAGGATGAAGCTCGCGCCGGTGAGAAGCTTGGCAACGTCGGACTTTGTCCAGGAGCTTTGCTGTGAAATCATATCGCCTGTGGAGGAGGCGATCTCATCGATCTTTCGGCTGACCGTGAGCGCGTGGCCGAGATCGACGGTGCCGAACAGCAGCATCACCAGGATCGGCAGAACGAGCGCGAATTCCACGCCCGAGGCAGCCGACCGGTCGTGCGTGAGGCGGCGGATCGCGGATAGGGTACACCGGAAAAAAGACAGGCTCCGTTTCATGGTCAGAAAGGCTCGTTGCGGAACAGAACGGCAGAGCCGAGCAGGTAGCGGCCATCGGAAAGCTTGGCGCTCGACAGGCTGAAGAAATTGACGACGGCCGTCCAGGGCAGGAACGTCTGAACCAGGATGTAGTCGCTGCCCTTGCCGACATCAAAGCTCTCGGTGACGGTGAGATTGCCGCTGTCGTCGATGGGGTCGGCGCTGGCGGCGGACGAGATGTCGGAGAGCACGTTCACCTTGACCAGGAGATCGCTGGAACAATTGAACGAGAGAAGCATGTCGCTGCAAATTTTGGCCTTGAAATCGGCCAAAGTCATATTGGAGGATGCGACCTCGCCGGTGCGGATCATCCGGGAGATCTTGTGCACCGAAGCATCCAGGGAAGAGTTGACGAAAAACATCAGCGACACTTCGATAATGCCGAATATCATGATGAAGAGCGGCAGAGCCAGGATCGCAAATTCGATCGCAGCCACGCCGTCTCGATCGGCGAGCAGGCGGCGCGGCGATGCAAAGAATTTCCTGCGGCTCATTGGGTCAGCCGAACGGATGCAAGATACTGGGTAAAGAGCGCCGACAGGCCGGCCGTGATCTCGGCCGATGATGACGCTGATATAAACAGGCTTGTGGACGATGCGCAGTCCGAAAGCGCATAGGGGATGTAGTCGCGCCTCGTGATGCTGGTCGACACGCCGCTATCCATGGTGCCGCCCCAGGTGCTCTTCCAGTTGGCGCTTGCCATTGTCGCGCCGACGGTGGCGTTGTAACCCCAGTCCGTGGTGATCGGCAGATATTCCGTGTAAAGCACGGCCATGGTGTCGGATTGATCTTTCAGATAGCCGCACCAGTCCGGATTGAGCGGCGCGACTTTGTTCCAATATGCCCCGGAGATCGCCTGTTTGTTGCTCCATGTGACCTTGTCAGTCACCCATTCGCGCTTCGACTGGACGCCGTCCGTCAACAGAAGAACCAGCTTGAGCGGTGAACCCGAGGAGGTTCCGTCCCCTCCGGCGCCGACCTTTTGCTTGAGCGTCGCCAAGGAGACGTCGAAATAGGTGGCTGCCTTCGAGGTCGCGCTGGTGAGGCCGTAACTTGCGTCCGCGAGGCGGGTGCGCGCCGTGTCCGTGCTGAGCGTCGGGCTTAGAACTTCTGTCAGGGTGTCGCCCAGGCTATACAATCCGACCTTGATCCGTTCATGACTGCTGTCGGACGTGTCGATCATGTCGAGCACTTCTTCGACGGCGTCGCCGGCGACATCGGCGCGCAGCTTTATGTTCTTGGCCGTGCTGTATTCATAGTTGTTGCTGTATGTCTTGTTGCCGATTTTGTGTGAATCGCCCGTGTGGCAGGCGAATTGGCATCCGATACCGGCATACATGGTCGACTGCCCCGACGTCGTTGCCGCCAGCAGCATCGATGGGGATGTGTCGATGACGATATAGACATTGAGATAGGACGTGGTTGGTCCCTTGACGGCGCTTGCCACGCTGACGTCGACTGTGTCGATATTGGCGATCTTCATCAAGGTCGTCGGAACCGTGCCGCTGGCCGTCGCGGTGATCTTGTGGTTTGACGTATCGATGTCGATGTCGCCAAGCGTATAGCTGTTTTCCACTTGTGCGTGGAACCAGTCGGAAACCTTTTCCTCGAGGGCGTCCTTGTCCGAGGTGTCGATCTGCTTGACGGCGGCGATCAGGGCCGCGTCAAGGTCGCTCTGCATCCGCTGCCTGACATTGTAAGCGCGAATATAGTCAAAGCTCGCGCCGACCGCGACGATCATCGGCACCAGGGTGAGGGCAACGACAATCGCGACATTGCCGCTCCTATCTCTGCCGAGACCGCGGAGGGCTTTGAGGAGCCGAGCAAATGAACAGGAAAGACCCGAGCGCAAAAACCACCATCACATAAGTCATGAAAATTACTCATTTGCGAGATGTATCCAAGGTGCTTAAGTCTTTGTTAATTCCTGCACTTTTCGACATGAAGCAGGCTGCCGACGCGCTATTTGCTGCGCAGATTGTACATGTTTGCGAATTATGGATATCCGCGGGATGGCATATCGTCGTCTTTCACGTCGAGAGGACCCACATCCGTGGGGTGTCAGCGTTCGGCTGACAGGGGCTGACCAAGCGCGGCGATCAGCGCGTCGGCAGCAATTTCTGCTCTTTCCTGCTGCTGTTGTGTCGAAGGACCGGGAAGTCCCATCAGCACGCCGAGCATATGGGTGCCAAGCAGCCGGTCGATGAATTGCACGGCGAGTTCGCTTCGGCGCTCGGCGCTGATGCCGAGAGTCTCCTGTTTGAGCCCGAGCATGAAGGCGACCATGCCTTCGAGGTTGCCGACGAGGCTGGTATGAGCCATCTCCGCCAGACCGGGAAACCGGCTGGTCCCGGCGATCACGGTGCGCATGAGGGCGATCGTGTCGGGATCCATCAGGCGGCTTTGCGCCGTCATCCCGGCCCAGAGCAGGACGTCTCTCAGAGGTTTTTCAAGGAGCGCCTCCATCTGCGCCCGCTCGGCCTCGTCGTCCGGGTCGCAGGCATTGGAGATCACGGCTGAAAACAGGTCATCCTTGCTCTCAGCATGCCGGTAGAGCGTCATGATCGAGACGTTTGCCGCCTTGGCGATGCTTTCCATGCTCGTTCCCTCGTAACCGGTATCGAGGAATGATGCCTTGGCCGCCGCGAGGATGTCGGCCCGCTTGCTCGCCATCAACTTCGCTTTCGGATGGTCTGATGACCATGATTTCATGCGCTTGACTCCATGCGATAGTCAATCATATCGTATAAACGATAGTGAACGTTATCGTATCTCCACATCAGATTATACAAAGGTGCCGACACATGAAAGCTGCCCGTCTCAAATCCTATGGCGACATTGACCAGTTCACAATCGATGACGTCGGCAGGCCCACGCCTCAGGCCGGTGAAGTCCTGATCAAGATCGAGGCTTCCGCCGTCAACCATTTCGATCTCATGATCCGCCAGGGCTATGTGGCTCAATACATTCCCCTGGAACTTCCCGCGGTGCTGGGCGGTGACGCTGCCGGAAGCATCGTCGAGATCGGCTCCAGCGTGACCGGATTTGCCGTCGGCGATCGCGTTATCGCCGATTTCGCACCGAACGGTAAAGGCGCGCATGCGGAGTACGGCGTCGTTCCGGTCTCGGCGATTGCCAAACTCCCCGCCAATCTCAGCTTCGAGCAGGGCGCCGCTCTGCCCAAGGCGGGCCTTACCGGCCGGCAATCGGTCGACGCTCTTGGCGTCAAAGCGGGTGACCGCGTGCTGGTGTCAGGCGGTCTCGGGGCTGTCGGCCGTGCCGCCATCCAATATCTTCAGGAGATCGGCGCCCAGCCGGTGGCCGGCGTCCGGGCGGATCGGCTCGACGAGGCGGCCCGGCTTGCGGGAGAAGCGCTCGACATTGCCGAGCTTCCGGCTGCCACGACCTTCGATTACGCGATCAGTGCTGCTGCCCCTGTCGCGGCCAATCTCATCGGGCATGTCAGGGACGGCGGCCAAGTCGCCAGCATCGTTCCCGTACCGGAGGGTGCCAATATCGGCAATCGGGTGATCATCCACGAACTCTATCACCGTGCCGATGCGGCCACGCTCGAAGCCGTGGCCGACGCTGCCTCGCGTGGCGTTTTGATCGTTCCGATCGCCAAGACTTTCCCGCTGAGTGAGATCGGTGCGGCCCACAGCGCCGTCGCTGCCGGTATCCAGGGCAAGGTCGTCTTGAAACATTGAACGAGCGGAGCAGGCGATTGTGGAGGGGCCAGTTGCGCCGTCCCGCAATCGCCTGCCGGCAGGAGCCCTCCCGCCACAGGGAATCTGACTTAATCCCGCCTTCAGCGCTGCATCAGGAGATCATGCAGGCGTTTTTGAACGTATTGTGCAGTCATGTTTCGATTGTTGAAGAAGTCGCCAATCACGGCAATCCAGCCCTCAGACATCTGGGTCGGCATGGCCTGGGATTGGGCGCTGACTTCGCCCTTCCTCGCCTTGATCATCTCCAATCCAAGCTTGCCGCAACGATCAAGCCCGGACGGATCGACATCGGTGCGGACGGGCAACGACCCCTTGATCCGGCTGAAGGCAACCTGATTGTCGCGATCGAGCACCATGCGCGCGAAGGCCTGCTGCGCCTCTGCCGTGCCTTCCCGATTGGTCAGCGGAAAGGCAAAGGCATCGATCACCATGAAGTATGCGATGGATGTGCCCGGAACGAGGCTGCAATTGAAATCCTTGTCGACGCTGTAGCCGCGCGCCGCAAGCTCGCCCTTGGCCCAGTCGCCCATGAACTGCATGCCGGCCTTGCCCTGGCCCACGGCCACCGTGGCATCAGCCCATGTCTTGTCCTTTCGCTGTTCGATCGGTTCCACATAATTGGCCAGGCGCGACAGCATATCCAGGGCTTCGATCATCCGCGGGTCCTGCACCAAGTCGGCATCGCCGCTCATGAGACGGGCATAACCTTCCGGGCCGAACTTGTGATAGATGATGTCGTTGAAAATGAGCGACACTTCCCATCGCGCCCCGCCAAGCGCAATCGGCAGACGCCCCGTCGCCTTGATTTTTTCGGCCGCGTCGAAAAGTTCGTCCCAGGTCTGTGGCGTCTTCACACCCGCTTCGGCCAAGGCCGCTGCGCTTGTCCACAGCCAGTTTTCGGCATGGATATTGGTCGGCGCAAAGTAGACTTTCCCCTTGTAGGAGATCCGGTTGAGAACCGTTGCCGGGATGACGTCCTGCCAATGATCCGCCTGCGCGACATCATCTATATCTTGCACGATGCCCATTTCCGGCAGTTCGCGCGATCCCTCGTTTGCATTCCATTGCATCACCGCCGGCGCGTATCCATTGGCAATACGATCACTCACCACGCGCTGGACGGCGACCTTGTTCTCTGCCGGCATGTCCACCCACTGGTTGCCGGCGGCTGCCCAGGCCCGGCGGAAAACATCGAGTGCGGCAGACTCGCTTTTCGACACCCAGAAATGCACGACGTCGACGGCCATGTCCTGCCCCGCCAAAACCTGTGTCGCAGGACCTGCGGCCGCCAGAGCCGCGGCGAGCCATGTGCATATGATTCCCCGTTTCATTCGTTCCCCTCTTTCTTTGATAAACTCTGCCGCACCGTCCCTTGTGCGGCGCCTCTCTCAGGAGACAGTTTCAACCCGCAATTTGCGCGACCGGCCTGATATCCCGCGCAGAACCGCCCGGCGAGCCAATCGGTCGACCGCTACGGCCGCCGGTTCCGGCTTGGCATAGAAATAACCTTGGCCGATCTCGCAGCCGGCGTTCAAAAGGAAATCACGCTGGCTCTCGTCCTCGATGCCTTCCGCGACGCACCGTTTGCCGAGGTTGCGGGCCAGATCGATGATTGCCCTGATGATCTGTTCCGAGCGGATATCCTTGCCGATCTCGGCAACGAAGCTGCGGTCGATCTTCAGCTCATCGAAGGGGAAGTCGCGCAGATGCACAAGCGACGCAAAACCGGTGCCGAAATCATCGAGCGAGACCGACACGCCATGTTTGCGAAAACGGGAAATGGTTTCGATAATCTGATTGGCGCCGCGATTGAGGAAGACGTCTTCCGTGACCTCGATGGAAAAATCGAGCCAGTCGAGGTGGTTTGCTTCGACCGCCGCAGCGATGAGGGCGTAACCGTCGTCGCCGACCAACAGGGCCTCCGGCAGATTGATGGCAATCGACCCCACCCTGAGCCCTGCTGCTTTCCAGGTCCTCAGATCACGCGCGACGATATTGACGATACAGCGCGTCATGCCTTGTATGATATGGCCTTCCATGAGCGGCAGGAAGCGGCCGGGCGGAAGGATGCCGAGCTGAGGATGGCGCCAGCGCACCAGTGCCTCGAAACCGAGATGCTTGCCGGTCTGCAGATTGACCTTCTGCTGGTAGTAGACGACAAACTCGTCGCGATCGGCCGCGACGGCGAGGGCCGCAGCAAGCCGGTTCTGTTCCAGACGTTGGGCAAAGGATGCTTCATCGAAGATGACGGCTGTGTTGCGCTTGGCCTTGGCGGCATAGAGTGCCAGATCGGCGATGCGCATGAGCGTCGCCTCATCTGACGCGTGGCCGGGCACGACCGCGCCGCCGATGCTCGCCGAAACCGGTAGCAACCGGCCCTCGAAATGACATTCCGCTGCAATGGCTGCCACCGCGCGCCCGGCAATTCCTTCCAGCGTTGCCGCATCTGAAATTCCAGGAAGGAGAGCGGCAAACTCGTCGCCACCAAGCCTTGCGACGACGTCGCCGGTGCGGAAGGTCTTCTGCAGCGCACTCGCGACATGGCTCAAAACCGCATCGCCGGCAGGATGGCCAAAGCTGTCGTTGGTGGCCTTGAAGTGGTCGAGATCGACCAGCAGCATGGAAAAACCTGAGCCTGTCCGATCGAGCGAACCGAACAGCCCGTTTAGGGCCTCATTGAACGAAGATCGGTTGCCAAGGCCTGTCAGCGTGTCGGTATGCGCCAGATGCGTCAGTTTGATCTCGAAATCGAGAGTCCGGCGGTGCTCGGTGCGCAGTTTTATCAGCAGCGGTATGAAAAGGATGAGGGTCGCCAGTATCAGCGTGGCTGCGGTGAGGCTGAGGAGCACGGCGCTGATCAGGCGGGTATGATCGATGCTCACATCGCTTCGGTCGTGCGCGCTCTCGATCAGGGCGCTGAACTGACGCATGAGCATGCTGTCGGAGGAAACGGCGAAGTCGATTGGTCCCCAGAAGCTGTAACGCTCCCGCCGATCCAGCAATTTCGCGGACACGACGCGTTCAGCTCTTTCAAGAAAATCCTCCAGCCGCCCGTCGAGTTCCAGCCGCAATTTTTCAGATGCGGCATCCCGCCCGTTCAGCTTTTCGAGAAGATTTGCTTCGACCTCGATATTCAACGCGTTCAACTCTGCGCTCATGGCGCGGATGTCGTTAATCGCTTTCTGAACGTCTTCGACCATTGGCCTGACGATATATTCCGGCATATTCGGATCGGCCGAAGCGCGCATGATCGCTCGCGTCTGATTGGCAAGCTGCTGGAAGCGAATGAACTGGCGCCCGATCAGATAGCTGATGTTCTGCTGCAGGGAATGGCGATCAAGCGCCACCTTGACCGTCAGGAAGGTTGCCCCGATCAGCACCGTCATCACGACGACGGCGACGATGTAGTGTCGCCCGATGGAGCGGATATATTTCGCCACGGAGGAATGGGACTCGCCGGGCGGCATCACCGTGTTTTTCAAATCCGATCCCACCACCATTCGCGCTCCATCAGAAAGATACAAGCCGGCTGAGCAGCCGCCGGCATGCGGACGGTTGCATCACGATCATTTATTTAGAGATCGGCCATCATGGCCCTGTCCGCGCCTCGAGCACTGGCGCCGGAAATAGAAGGGTCACGTCGTGCGCTCCCCGGACCGCTGTCGCGATCGGATTTGCTGTCAACACTGCCAAGGGGAGGCTTTCAGCGAACCAACGCCGGTGCGGCTTTGCTCATCAACAACTGCTACCCGGAATGCTCCGGAGTTTCAGAGCCGGCGCGATCGCGCCATCTGCGCTGCACTTGGAATAGAGGCCGTCATATGCATGCCGATTATTGAACATTCCCACCTCTGATAGACGCGATCGATTGACGACAGCGCGGATTTTTGGCTCGTCCCTGAACCCGTCATCATGGCGGAGAAGTACAAGCAGCACCTCATTCGAATGACTCGAAATTGTGGACCACCTGGTTGAAGAAGCGTAAACACTTTTGTGAAAAGGCAATAAAACCAGTTCCTTGCGAAGAATTCGGTACAAAATCGTCGTGATTTGGCCATGGGATTCGGATTTCGGATAAGGCGCCCACCCTTACTTTTCCGATCGATTGGCTTTGGCTTGTCAGTGTGCCTGGTTTGGACATCGGCAGCGTCGGCTGGGCGATGAAAGCCAAAGGACGCGCAGGTTGGGATCTGCGCGAGAGGCGAGGATGTCCATATTGCGCGGCCCGATCCGTTTCGCGCGTTGAAAGTTGCCGCGGCGCAAGAGAGGGCAGCGATCTCTTAATTTTCTGACCGCAATATTCAGGCCAAGCCGACATGCTCGGTCGCAGCGGCCGATGCCTTTGCGATCGGAAACTTCGGGCCTTCGTTTTCGCCTCAAATGACTTGGGCGGCCTTCTTGGAAGAATTCTCGACTGGATGGATGATGCATTCGGTTGCCCATGGTGAGGAAGATCCATGATGACGTTGTCTCAATCGCTTCGGCAGCCGGCCCTTTTCACGGAAGGGGACGAGCAGAGGCGAGACGGATCGCAGCATCAGGACGCCGCCGTCGACCGGGAAGCCCTTCTCGAAGCGTTGCTCGGCGCATTTCCCCTGCCGGTTTTCTATAAGAACTCCGAGGGGCGCTACGCCGGCTGCAACAAGGCTTTCGAAGACTTGCTTGGCCACAGGCGCGAGGAGATCATCGGGAAAACCGAATTCGATCTCAATCCGGAGCACCCGGCTGAACTCCAGTTCACGTGGGATGAGAGATTTCTCGAAGGGCGCGGAGGCCGAGGCTTCGAGAAGAAGATGACTGCCGCGAGCCAGACGGTGCGGGATGTCGTCGTCAACAAGGCGGTGTTCACCGGGCACAACGGCGATCCGGCCGGGGTGATCGGCGCCATCGTGGACATTACAGAGCACAAGCAGGCGGAGCGGGAGCTCAAGAAAGCGCTTGAATTCGCAGAGGGGATCATCGCCGCCATTCCCGATGTCCTCTTCGAGGTGGACGAGGACGGCCGCTACCTTCAGGTCTGGACAAGAAACCCAGAACTTCTGGCTCAGCAGAAGGAGATGCTGCTCGGCAAGACGGTCAACGAGGTTCTCGCGCCTGACCAGGCGGCCATCGCGATGGAGGCTCTCGCGGCTGCCGGCAAAGAGGGCGTTGCCTATGGCCGATGCATTCGGATCTCCTTGCCAAACGGCGAGACCCGATGGTTCGAACTCTCCGTCGCCAAACGGCCGAGCGCCGATCCGACGATCACCACGCTCCTCGCACTTTCGCGTGACATTACCGAGCGAAAACAGGCGGAGGAAGCCGTCAATTCCATGCGGACGCAGCTGCTCAGCGTGCTTCAGACCATTCCTGATATGGTCTGGGTGAAGGATATGGGCGGCGTCTATCTGTTGTGCAACCACGCGTTCGAACGACTGACAGGTAAGGCGGAGTCCGAGATTGTCGGCAAATCGGATCTCGAACTGTTTGGTGCTGAAAGGGCTCAGGTCTTTCTGGAGTCGGACAAAGCGGCGATCCAGGCCGGAGGTACTCTGGCCTCCGAGGAATGGGTCATCTCCCAGGAAAACGGTCAATCCGTTCTTCTTGAGACACGCAAGGTTCCGGTGCTGGGCGCGGGAGGAGACGTCGTCGGGGTTCTCGGTGTGTCGCGGGATGTGACTGAGTTGAATGTCTCGCGCCAAAAAATCCACCAGATGGCCTTCTACGATCCTCTGACCTCGCTGCCGAACCGATCGCTGTTCAGCGATCGACTGCGGCAGATGATCACCGCTGCCGTATCGCGTGGCCAACGCGCCGGCGTGATGCTGATCGACATCGATCATTTCAAGGCGGTCAATGATACGATGGGACATCCCGTCGGCGATCAATTGCTCTGCCAGGCCGCCGCGCGGCTGAACGAAAGCGTTCGCGACTATGACACCGTTGCGCGCCTCGGCGGCGATGAATTCGCGATCCTGTTGCCGGATATCCGGCAAGGTGACGATCTCGGCCGGATGGCCAACACGATCCTTGAAAAGTTCAAGGAACGTTTCCTGCTGGACGGCCAGGAGCTGTTTATTTCTTGCAGCGTCGGCATCGCGCTCTATCCCGATGACAGCGCTGACGCCAACGACCTCGTGAAATACGCCGACTCGGCGATGTATCTCGCCAAACGCTCGGGGCGAAACAGTTTTCGCTTCTACTCGAAGGACCTGACGGCGAGCGCCGAAGAGCGCATGCGGCTGGAATCGGAATTGCGCCGCGCGATCGAGCGCGGAGAGTTGGAATTGCACTACCAGCCCAAGGTGCTTTTGGACAGCGGCGCCATAGTCGGCTGCGAGGCCTTGTTAAGATGGCGTCACCCCGAAATGGGCATGATCCCTCCCTCGAGCTTCATTCCGGTTGCCGAAGAGACAGGGCTGATCGTGGAGCTCGGACGATGGGTGCTGCGCGAGGCTTGCCAGACAGCGGCCGAATTCAACGCCGATAGCCGGTCATCGCACAAGGTGGCGATCAACCTGTCGGTCAAACAGTTCCAGTCCGCCGGACTGGTAAGGTCGATCGCCGAGATTCTCGAAGAGACCGGCTGCCGCGCGGAATGGGTTGAAATCGAAATAACGGAAAGCCTGCTGCTGGATCAGAAAGACGAAACGCTGCAGATGCTTTCTGAACTTCGAAACATGGGATTTTCGATCGCCATCGATGATTTCGGCACCGGCTATTCGGCGCTGAACTATCTCGCGCGCTTTCCGATCGACACGCTGAAGATCGACCGGTCTTTCATCAACAGCGCGGATAAACGCAACGAGGAACTTGTGAAGGCAATCCTGTCCATCGCCCGTTGTCTCGGACAGAATGTGGTGGCGGAAGGCGTCGAGACCGCCGAGCAGGCAGCCTTCCTGGTGGCAAATGGATGCGGTTCGGCGCAAGGCTTCCTTTACAGCAAAGCTCTGCCCAAGACGGAAATCATCGCTCTGTGGCTGCGCTCCCTGGCCAACGGCTGCTCCCCACGCGAGGAGCGGCCTTGCATTTGAATTCCATCACGCAGGGAACATCGTCGAACTGAGTGCAACGTGGCGATCACCCGTCTCCAGGCGACGCCGCCCTGACGCGGGTAAACATCCATGTTGCCGTCAGCTATCGGCTTCCAGCCCCGCCTGAAAGCCTCGCCTGGAACGCCGCCGTCAGCCATCTCGCAGCAGGCCCCGGCGGGTTTGCAACATTGCGGACCGCATGGATGGGAAGCTCGCCCTGGTCGAAGGCAGGAAACCGGAGGCGGACGAGGCGGCCTGCAGCGAGATCGTCCTTGACCACGGATGCGGGAAGGCCGCCCCATCCCAATCCGCCGAGGATGAACAGATGTTTCGTCGCGTTGTCGCTGACCCGCCAGGTCTTGAGAGAGAATACATTGAAATCCCGGCCCTTCGCCGTTCCCGAAGCATCGAAGACCACCAGCTGGGTTTCGTCTCGCACGTCGGCAAGTGTCAGCAGCCGGCGCAGCGTGGCAAGAAGATGATCCGGGGCTGCGACGGGGACCATCGCCGTCTGGCCGATCCGCTCGAAAACGATCTGATCGTTTTTGACTGCCATAGTGCCGCCAAAGCCGACGACGGCCCTGCCATGAATTACCTCGTCCATGACGATCACAGGTGTCCCCGCCGTTACTTTCAAGGAGACGGTGGGATAGTGGTTGCGGAAGGCACGCAGCACCTCGACGACGACGTCCGAGGGGACAATGGAGCTCATCGCAACGTTGAGCTCTGCCTCCAGACCGTCGCTCAAGGCCTGCACGCGAGCCCGCATCAGATCGAGATCGCCAAGCAAGCGGCGAGCATCCTCGACGACGGATCTGCCGGCATCCGTCAGCTCCGGTCGTCTGGTGCCGGAACGGCTGAAAAGCGCCACCCGCAGCTGCGCCTCCAGGTTGGCGATCGTATAGCTGACGACCGATTGCGTTCGGTTAAGGGCGCGGGATGCAGCGGAGAAGCTGCCTTTCTCCACCACGGTCAGGAACACCTGGAGCTGATCCAAAGTCGGGTGGGGCTGCATATCTCATCGATCCTATCGATAACTTTTCTCGAAAGTTTAGCGGTTTTCGCGATGAGCTTCCAGCTTTATCTATCCCGCGCGACGCACCGCATTTTGCTCCAGAGGTTCGCATGCCCAACACCACGACTGTCTTGCCTGCACCTGCCGGAAAATGGCTCCAGATTGGGCTGTGGGCCGCGCAGGTGCTGATCTTTGCCGCCTTCACCCTGTTCGGCTGCATGAAATTTTTCATGCCGGTCGATCAATTGGCGGCGATGTGGGTATGGCCCGGCGACGTTCCCGTGTGGTTTTTGCGTCTGATGGGTATTATCGATTTTGCGGGCGGAGTGGGCGTGCTGCTGCCTGCGTTGACCCGTATCCAGCCTCGCCTGACGGTGCTGGCGGCGCTCGGCTGCGCGCTGCTGCAAATCGCCGCGATGATCTTTCATCTCTCCCGCGGCGAAGCCCCCGCCGTGCCGCTCAATGTCATCCTGCTTGCTCTTTCGGCGTTTATCCTGTGGGGCCGCGGCAGGCGGGCGCCGATCGCGCCACGCCGATGAGGATGGCGGCCGAGCGGGGAGCCCCCTCGGCTCTCAGCAAACGCAGACATTCATCATTGGCCAGAGGTAACCGGGAGTGCCGGACGTAAGTTGGAACACCTTCGACCATCTGTCGTTTGCCGGGGCGGATCTGCAGGAATTCTCAACGTCGCTTTCCCGTTTGCACAGCGGAATCCAAGTGAGATCGGAAAGTCAGCGGAATACGAAATATCAGGTCAATATGGTTCGCACGCGGGGGATCTCGGTCATCGCGAGCCGCTATGACGGCGATTTCTCGATCCACTTTCCCGCATCGATCGACACAGCCATGGTTCTCATTCCGCTGACCGGGAGCGCGATGGTCGCGGTAGCCGACCGTAATTTGCCGTCCATCCAAAACAAGGGCGTCTTCGTCGATCGGCTGTCGGACAATCAGCTGCGCATTGCGGGCCCCAGAACGCATCTTTGCCTTAGGCTGCCCCACTTCGAACTGACCCGGCGTATCGAAGCCCGGTTGAATGCCTCGTTGAGGGAGCGTCTCCAATTCGCAACCGAGATCGATCTGTCGCAAGGGCCTGGATTGGACCTGGCACGGCTCGCTATGGCCATCCATCACGGCCTGGCGGGTGAAACCCTCCATAAATCGCCTGCGGCGCTTGGTCATGTCCTGGGAGCAATGCTCGAGCTTCTCATCGACGCCCTACCGCACAACTATTCCCAGGAGTTGTCCCGCGACAGGGAGGCTCCTGTTCCATGGCACGTCAAGCGCGCGATCCACTACATGCATGGCAATATTTCCCGGGCGATGACTCTCAAGGAAATTGCTGAAGCATGCGGCGTCAGTGCCCGGACCCTGCAGGATGGCTTTCGAAAATTTCGCATGACGACGCCGATGGCCTATCTGGAGCATATGCGTCTTGATGTCGTTCGCCAGGAACTTTCATCGGCCGATCCCGAGCAATCGGTGAGAGTCATTGCGCAAAAATGGGGCTTTGCCCATGTTGGCCGGTTCTCAGGCCAATATCGAAAGCGCTTCGGCGAACTGCCATCGCAAACCCTTCGCAGGATTGTCGAAATTCCAGCCGATGTCGGGACGGCGGATTCAGGCCGCTCCCGACCAAGGGCGCTTGCCAAAGGATAAAGGAGCCGGCCTTCTCCTTTTGATCTGGCTTGCCGCTGTCCTCGATATGCAGTGGTAGAATTTGCAATCTATAAATGTGAAAAAATCACAACCTATGATATTTATAAAATCTTTGGTTGCGGTATCCGATTGTCGCATCTCTGTCCGTTTGACGCAGCAAAGCCGGCAAGCGCGCCGCTGTGCGCGCTAAAGTAAGAGTTTGTTAAGGCTGACACGGCGTTTACTAGCCATACGAACAGGCGCAACTCACTGAAATGAATAGCGAAGATGTTCCGGTTGATCGGCGAATGAAGCATGCCGGATCCTCGAGCCGTCGGACTTGGAGACATGAGAGTTTCCGATCCTCCCAGATTGTCAAGAATAGCGAATGATCATGGCTGAAATCATCCCATTTCCAAACCCGGCCCCCAACACCTCGATCGAGATTCACGACCTCAACGTCGCAGGCGTATCGTCCGGAGATCCGGATATGGACCAAATGCTCCAGGCGCGTGCCCGGATCCAAAAGGTTCTGGATGAACTCGACAGATTAAGCGGAGCGCTGCAAACCGGTTCTGCATCGACAGGCGCCGCAGGGTAACCGCCCTTTCACTCGGACGATTTCTCGGCAAGACGGAGCGGGATGCAACGCGGCATTCTCGCCGCAACCCTGATGCTCGATATCGAGAAGATATACGGGCTGCTGCCTCACGTTAAGCGCTGAACCACCTCGACCAAGGTGCAGCTCTACAGGCTGCCTGACATCATGGCGTCTTGTGACGAAGGGCAGCGATCACACGATCTGCCATGAAAGCGCACCGCGCGCCATCGAACGGAAACAGCGCCGAGAATGCACCGGAGAGCTGGTTTTCGATCGACTGCCGCATCAGCTTTCGCGCCCGGTGCAGCCGGGTCTTGGCCGTTTCCGGTCTTATGCCAAGGTAAGATGCGGCCTCGTCCGTGCCCATGCCTTCGACATCCCGTAGCACGAATATAGCGCAAAAATCATCCGGCAGTTCGTCGACAGCATTTTCGAGGAGATGTCGCGCCTGGCTCCTGGCGAGTTCGGTTTCCGGATCAGTCGCCGACAGGGAGGACGGAAACTGCAATACGTCGCCGCCCCATCTCGTCTGCATGTCGATTTCCTCAAGTCCGGTGGTGTTCTTTTGCCGCCGCACGCGCGCCAGCGCCTCGTTGAGGGCAATGCGGGTCAGCCATGTCGAAAACTGTGCATCGCCCCGGAACGCGGCCAGATTGCTGAACGCCTTGATATAGGCGGCCTGGACGACGTCTTCGGCCTCCGCATCATTGCGGATGATGGCGCGCGCCGTCCGGAACAGGCGCCGATTGTGACGCTGAATGATGGCGCGGATGGCAGGTTCGTCGCCCATTCTTGCCAGGGGTACGAGCTCGGCGTCGGACAGTGTCGATACCTCCTGCCGGTGTCGCTCGGCCGGAACCGGAATGGCTGTCATGGAAATTCTCCCCTGCTTACCGTCCTTCGATCGGAGCCCGGCCCTAAAGCCTTTTGTTTCTGCATGCCGGTATCCCGGAACCGCTGCACACTTCCGGGCGACATTCATTAGGGCCGAACATCCAGTTTGCCCGCCATGGCGGGATGAAAACGACAATAGAAATCAACGGCTCCCGCCTGGCTGAGCGTCATGCGGCCTTCCGATTTTGGCGGCAGGTCGAGATCGAAGCTTTTGTCGCGTGCGGTTGCCGTGTGCCGGAATATATCATCGTTTCGCCAGACGATCACATCGCCGACATGCAGCTCGGCAGATGGCGAGCCGAATTTCATGCCGGCGATGGTGACCTGATATTCCGCCGCCGAGGCGACGCCGTTGCCTGCCCAAAGCAGCGCAGACAGCAGCGGGAGCCGCAGCGATTTGACCAGCGAGCCCATCGCCATGTCTACTTGATCATCGAAGCCAGATGCTCGGCATGTATCTGGTGCTCCTTGAACAGGATCAGGCCCGTTTCCAGCAGTGACTTGAGCTCCTTATTCTCAGCCGACGGGATCAGGATCTTGGCAAGCGCTGAGTTGACCGACTTGTGATAAGCGACTTCGTTTTCGACATAAGCCTTGTCGAATGCCGCGCCGTCGAGCGCCTCCAGCGTTTTCAGTTCCTTCGCTGCCTGTGTCGACAATGATTGGCTGACGGCGTTGTCTTCGGGCGTCACGTTCAGCTTCTTGACGAGAGCGAGCGCCTGGTCGTTGACGGCCTTGTGGTCGCGCTCCATGGTCTTGGCGAATTCGATGACTTCGGCGTTCTTGCTTTTCTTCAGCGCCTGCTCCGCGGCGGTGACATCGATCTGCCCAGCCGTATAGGCGATGTGGGCGATCTGAGGATCGGTGGGCTTGGAGTCTGCGGCGATCGAAGCCGTGCTTATGGATGCCGCCATGGGGCGGCGCCGAGAATTTCTTTCAACATGGTCTGTCTCCCTTGTGTCGATATGACGATGCCTCCCGGCAGCAGCGGTGTGCGCCTTTGAAGCGGACATTGGATGCAGGTCCGTCGAAAAGGTTCCCGGAAATTTCGGAGACGAAGAAACGGCTTGTTGCCGGTGTCAGTCCTTGCCGATGAAACGCTGGAGGACGATCGCGTGATTGTGGCGCAGATCTTTCGCAGCGTAGAGAAGTGTCGCGTCCGATTGCCGGATCTGGCGTTTCAATTCTTCGACGGCCGATGAATTTTCTTCCAGTTCGTCCCGGTAGCGGCGCTGGAACTCCGTCCATTTGGCGGGGTCATGGCCAAACCATCGGCGCAGCGCCGGGCTTGGCGCGATATCCTTCAACCAGATATCGACTGCCGCATCCTGCTTGCTCAATCCGCGCGGCCATAACCTGTCGACCAGGATGCGGGTGCCATCACTGTCTTCCTTCGGCTCGTAGATTCGTTTGATGCGCAAAGCCATTTGCTCATTCGCCATGAGTCGACGCCAACTTCGACCGAAAAGACGGGCGAAGGATTTGGTTCCACCGAGGGGCTGATGGTTGCCAATTAGTCACACATGCCTACCTCTGGACTGTCATAATTGATTTTTCGCGTGCAACTGGTATTGCTCGGTCGCATGCCGCTGATATTTTCCGATTCTCTCAATATTGCCAAAAGGATACTTGATGCGAAAGTTGGCGCCGCTCGTCCTTGTCGCAGTTCTCAGTGCCTGCGCCCGGCCATCGGATGGCCCAACCGCCGGTGGTTTTTATAATGCCACTGCCCCTCAAAGTAATGAGCGGATCCCGGTGGTCAGGCTCTCTGAAGCGCCGATGGGTCCGGTTGCGGTCACCCCGCTGGCCTATGCGGCCACGGATCCCGGGCTCAGCCTTATGCGCTCGGGCGGATTTGCCGATACGAAGCTGAGGCGCGGCGACGTCATCGAGGTGACGATCCTCGATCCCGGCGAAGATGGACTTTTCTCCTCGACCCAGAGCAAGACCCTCAATCTCGGCCGGTTCACCGTCGATTCGACGGGGAATGTGACGCTTCCCTTCATCGGCAAGCAGCGGGTGGTGGATTCCTCGCCGGAAGCCCTGCAGACCCGCATCGTCACCGGCCTCAAGGGCTCGGCGGTCAATCCGCAGGCCGTCGTCACCGTTGTCGACAGGCCCTCCAGCGGTTTCACCGTCAATGGTGATGTACGCTCCGCCGGCCGTTTCCCGCTCAGCGCACGCAAGGAGCGCGTGCTCGATGCGGTCGCTCTTGCCGGCGGTGCATCGTCGGCGCCAGGATCGGCGACCGTCACGCTGATGCGCGGCAAGCAGCGCGCCACCGTGCCGCTCCAGCGCGTCATCGATGACAGCAAACAGAATGTCTACCTGCTGCCTGATGATCAGATCTATGTCGACAAGGACTCGCCGACCTTCACCGCTTTCGGCGCCTTCAAGAGTGTCGGCGAGTTCGAATTCGAACCGGGCAAGCTGACGTTGGCCCAGGCGCTCGGGCGCGCCGGCGGCCTGCTCGACGATCGTGCCGATGCAAGCAATTTCTATGTGCTGCGCAACCAGCCGGTCTATACGCAGGTTGCAGCCGCAAATGGCAAGAATGCCGCGCCGCCTGTCGTGCGCACCAAGCCGGTGATTTACCGGGTCAATCTGAAGGACGTTTCCAATCTGGCGTTGATGCAGCGATTCCAGATGATGGATGGCGATATCATCTACGCCAGCAACGCCAGCCTGGTGGATTTTGCCAAGCTCTTCAACGTCTACCAGAAGAGCGTGCCGACGGCCGCAGCGCCGATCCCCGGATCGAGCGGCAACTAAGCGCCGACTGGACGTTTCGCGAGGCCGCCGAGCAGATGCAAGGCGGCCTTCGCATTCTCGGGCCTGTCTTCAGGATTGTGCTGTGACAGGCAGATCGCCAACGCCTCTAAAGCCTGAAGCTCTTCGCCTTCCTCGCCGCAATGATGCAGGAGCAGGGACAGCAGAAGTCCAGCGGCATAGAGATCGGATCGGCCGTCGAGCGATTCACCGGCCATTTGTTCCGGAGACACGAAATCCGGTTGGCCGGCGAAGGCGAGATCGAGTTGCCCGTGCCGGCACCCGACCTCGATCGCGATGCCGAAATCGGCGATCTTCAATTGGGAGAGGTCGCCATCGGCAACGAGAAGATTGAGCGGCGACAGGTCGCAATGCACGGTGCCGGCGGCATGGATGGCGTCCAGCCCGGACAGCGCCGAAATCATGATCGAGATGACCTCATCCGGAGATAACGGTTGTTCCTGCAAGCGATCCGCAAGCCGTCTCCCGAGCCATTCCATCACCAGGGCCGGGCGTCCGTCGGCGAGGCGCAGAACCGCTTGTGTTCCAGCGATATGAGGGTGACGGAGCGTTATGCCGATCTCGGCTTCACGCAGCATGAGCTTCCTCAGCACGGGGTCATCGGCGTGCTCGGGCCGCGGCATCTTGATGGCATGAAGCGTTCCGAGATCACGATGGCGGGCACGATAGATTTGGGTCAGCGCGCCGTCATGGACCAGCGCCTCGAGCGCGAAGCTGTTGGCGATGACCCCGGGATCGGTATCGCTGAGGCGGGCCTCGCCTCGATCGAGCGCATCCCGGACCCGGTCGACCAGCATCTGCCGGGTCTCGAGCGGATACCGACTGTCCGCCCTGGCATTCAAGGCCTGCCAGAGATGGGAGAAACGTCGCGCGATCTCCTCGAAATCCGCGTCCGGAGGTTCACGGCTCATCGGTCTTCACATCGATCACGATGGCGCTGAGATTGTCACGGCAATTGGCGATCAGCCCCTCGTGGACGAGGATGTCGGCCGCCTTTTCGATCTTTGCGGAAAGCAGGATTTCGGCGATGCCGCGTTCAGGGATCGCATTCGGCAGCGGCGCGCTGCAGAGCAGCAGCCGGTCGCCGGCCTGCAGTCCGCCGAAACGGACTTCGGGGATGAGATGTCCCCGCATGCCGATGGCGCGCGAGAGCGTGCGCCGCAGGCCGATCTCAACATGGTCGCGGGTGAGGCAGCGCATCATGCCGTCCCGTAAGAGATAGCAGCGGGCATCGCCGACCCAGAGCAAGGCGCAGCTGTCCCCAAGCGTGGCCAGCACGACGATGCTGGCGGCCGACGGCTCGCGATCGGAGGAATGATAGGCCGATTGAAGCAGGCCGTGGGCACGGCCGAGCTTGCCCTTGACCTCCTGCACCAGCGCTTCGATCGTCTGCTGCTTCGCCGTTTCGGCCAGCACGTGAACGGCGATCTTGCCGACTTCGGCCGCGGTGTTGCCGTCACCCACGCCATCGGCGACGGCAAAGAGCGAGGGCGTTTCCGAAACGAGCAGCGCATCGGCGTTGACGGCAAGCCTTGTTCCGGCATGCGTGGCATGGCTGTGCCGGAGCACCAGAGGAGGATGCGGTTCGACGACAACAGGACGCGGTGTCGCGACTGTTTCTGGCTGCGGCGCCGTTGAAACCACACTGGCACTCTCGCGCAGCAGCTTTGCGAAGTGAGCAGGTTCCGGGGCACCAGTGACGCCAAATCCCTTGGCCCGCCGCTCCTCGGGGTCGATCCGCCACCAGATCGTGCCGCGGCTGGACGCTCTGTCCTGCAGCGTCTCGTTTTCCGCGAGATCGGCCGGCCGCAAGCTCCTCAGCCGCTTCAGGCTTGCGGTGAAATGGTTGATCTCGAAATCCCGCTTGGCCGAGCTTTCGGCGATCGCCTCGGCCGCCGTAAACCACGTATCGTCCAGATAGAGTTGGCGCGGATGCTCGGAAAAGCCGTGAAGCTGTGCCGCGATAACAAGCGGAAAGCTGCGCCCGACGCGGTCGAGACTGGGAAGCAGGACGCCGGCGACGGTTGCCGGTCCCCAGAGGCCACGCTCGATGATGAAACGCCATGCCGGCATGAGGCGAAACCGGCGTTCCCAATCCTCGCCGAGGTCCTGCTGCGCTGCCTGCAATCCCGATTGCAGCCAGGCGTCAAGTGCTGTTTGCAGGCCGCGGCCGAGCCCCATCGAGACGAAATCGCCGTGGCTCGGCAGCTTGCCGAAGAAGCCGATCCTGTCGGTTTCGCTCGGGCTTCGGTCCAGGGCGGCGCGCTCGTTCATATCAGACCGGTCAGAATTGTGCCGGGCATGAGAAGGCGCCGAGCGCCTCCAGCCGGAATGGATTGAGCACCGAACCGAACTGCACGTCGAATTCCGCCGCTTGGCCGTCCTGCTGGAATTTCGCCCGGAAGAGGTCGTCGCCCTGTATGGCGATGTCGGCATCGTCGAACAGCCGGAAGGGCGACCAATCGCCATTTTCCGTCAAGGCCTGCTGCCAGCCACCCGGCTGGAAGGCGAGGCGGGACGCATTGCTTGCTTCCGTCGACGGCCAAGTGATCGATTTCGATTGGATCGGGCCGTGGAAATAGACCACGCGTTCGCCTTCGATCTCCAGCATCACGGCGCTGGCCGCCTCGGTCAGTGATACCGGCTTGACGTTGATCGTAATCGACGGGTTGTCGCTACCGGCCGGGAAGAAGGCGCGGTTGATCTTGTCGGCATTTTCGAACTGGGCGATCGCCGTGCTTGGAATGCTCGCTGCGCCGAAGGTGCCCTTCCAGCCCCATGGCGACGCGCTGGTGTCGACGAAGGCTTCGAGCTTTTCCTTGAAGAAGGTCTTGAACAGTCCCTCCGGCCCGAAAAGCCTGATGAAGTCGCTCATCGCCACGTCGCGCGGGGATTTCCGGTCGAAGGGATAACGGCCGGTGATGACGTTCGAGCAGAAGCCTGCGCCTTCGGCCGCCCATGCGTCGCTGATGCGTGAGCGGGCGGATTTGACCGCCAGCGATCCGACATCCGCAGCCAGCCCGGCCATCCAGCTGTCGACCGGCGCCGGCAGCTTGCGGGCCTGCTGCAGCAGGTCCTGATTGGCGTCTGTCAGCTGACTGTCGACGTCGAAGACTTTCGCGACTTCGGCGGTGGAGGTCGTGGCGCGCGAGAGCTGCTCCTGCACTCTCTGCAGGATCGGCTCGAGCTGCCCGATTTCCGATCGCGGCGCATCCTTCGGCTGCTCGGCAGGCGGCGACTGGCCGGCAGGCGCCTTCAGCGCTTCGCGCAGACGGCCGAACGGGTCGGGTGCATTCGCCGCGCTGGCAAGCGCGGTGGTCGACGCGGGCAGGCTGTCGCTGGCGGCCGAGGCGATTTCCGCGCCGGGTCCACGCAGATCGGTGGTGGCGACGATCGATTTGGTGATCGTCTCGACCGGACCGGGTTTTCCCGCCAGGATGCGGGTGGTTTCTGCCGCATCGCCGATCGTCTGGGAAGGTTTTACCCTGATATCGGCCAGGATCGTCGACCAGCGCTGCTCGAACGTGTCGAAGTAAAGCTGAAGCGTCGCCTGGGCGACCGTATCGACGGTGACGCCGGCAGGATTGGGATCGCCGCGGACCCATTGCTCATCGAGCGCCTCGCGCGCGGCGTCGGTAATCCCGGTGAGAACGACGGTGCGGTAGCCGGTCGCGGAGAAAAGGCCGGGAATGCCTTCGCTGAGCGGCGCCTTGGAGGTTCTCTCGAAAGCCTGTTCACCGAGCGGCCCGAGCGCGCCTGCCGGGCTCCAGGCGGGAAGGGCGCGGGACTCGCGATATTCCGCCAGGATGTCATAGGCGCGGCTGGCGATATTCTGCGAGCGGATGATGTCGCGCGCCTTGGCGATCAGCGTCTTGTCGAGCTCGATCGGCGGCAGTGCGCCCCGCGCCATCACATTTGCATGGGCGATCAACGCCTTCCGGGCCGCGACCCTGCCTTCGTCGGGGTAGAGTTTCGTGAACATGTCCTCCGCCTCAAGCGATGCGAAGTCCGCATTCATGGGGCCGAGCCCGCTGAGCATGCCGTAGAGCTTCAATGCGTCGAAGGTTCGCGTGACGTCGGTGGTTTCGGCCATGTCCTTCTGGAGCTGCACCAGCATGCGCGGCAGGAGCAGCGCGTTCAGCGCCCGCTGATAGGCCTCGCGCTGGCGGCTGGCGACCTTGCCTTTCTGGTCGAGGCCGAGGCTGACCGGCCAGACGCGGGTCTTCGAAAAGTCGGTGGTGACGGCGGCGAGATTGTCGAGCGCCGGCAGGATACGCAGGAAATCCGCATCCGAAACGTCGCGAACCGGCACGCCGCGCGCCAGTTGCTCATAGGCGTCTATGCGCCTTTCGGCGGCGGCGAGCGCGGTGGTGTTCTGGATATAGGTGGCCGTCCAGCTTGTCAGCACGACGGCCAGCAACAGAACCGCGCTCGCATAGGCGGCGCGGCGGAAGAGGAGCTGCCGGCCGGAAAGCCGCTTGTCGCGGGCGACCAGCGAGGCTTCGCCGAAGATCACGTCCTTGAAGAGGCGCGGGAGGAAATAGCTGCGTCGCATGCGGGGAACGGCGACCGTCTCATCCCTCTGGGTGCCGGAGGCGAAATAGATGCCGCGCAAGAGCGGCGCCTCCACCAGTTTCGAACCCGAGCAAAGCTCGGTGACGACCTCGTGCAGACGCTCCTTCAAAGAGGTGAGTTCAGCCGGAAAGCGGAAGATGCGGCCGCGCAGTTCCGGATTGGGTTCCTGCTGCAGGCGTTCGATCAGCATGGCGTCGACGCGCTGCTGTAGCAGGGCGAATTCCTCCATGAAGCGTTCCGGCAGGTTTGCCGCCTTGTAGCTTTCGTCGAGGCCGAAGGTCGTGCCCCAGACCTGTTCGCGGTCGCTTTTGTTGAAACCGTCGAAGAATTCCACGAAGCCGGTCAGGAGATCGGCCTTGGTCAAAAGCAGATAGACCGGCACGCGGGCATGCAGGAGTTCGTCGAGCTCGGAAAGCCGCTGGCGGATCGCCCTGACCTCCTCGCGCTGTGCCTCCGGATCGCGCGTCAGGAGATCGCCGATCGACAGCGTCACCAGCGCGCCGTTGATCGGCTGCGAACGCCGGTATTTGCGTAGCAGGCCGAGAAATCCTTCCCAGCCGGCCTTGGCGGCGCCATTCAGATCGTCCTGCGTCGTATAGCGGCCAGCCGTGTCGATGAGGATGGCCTCGTCGGTGAACCACCAATTGCAGTTGCGCGTGCCGCCGATCCCCTGCACCGAATTGCTGCCGAGCGCATCGCCGAGGGGGAATTTGAGGCCGGAATTGGTGAGCGCCGTCGTCTTGCCGGAACCCGGCGCGCCGAAGATGACGTACCATGGCAGCTCGTAGATATAGCCGAAACGCTTCTTGGTGATGCGGCGCAGCAGCTGCAGCGCTTCCTTGAGCCGATTGTGGATCTCACCCACCTCGGCTTGCTGGCTGGCCGCCGCTTCGGCTTCCGCGTCCCGCTCTATGCCTTCGACGAGCTTTTTGTCGCGGCGGCGGTCGCGGATGGTGGTGAAGACGAGATAAGCAAACCAGGCGGCGATGATGATGCCGATCAGCGTCAGCCGCGCACTGGCGCTCGCCAGCGGCTTGAAATCGCCATAGGCGGCGAGATAGCCGTAGAACCAGATGACGACGCAGATTGCCGCCACCCAGATGATCGAGATGAAGCGCCGGCCGAGGAGGCCGGCATAGGCCTCCACATAGGAGCGCAGCGTATAGAAATAACTGAGCGGGTTCATCGCGAACCACCTCCTGCAGCAGGCGCCGTCGGGTCATCCGGCATGTCGGCCTGGCGCGGTGTCGTCATACCCGCATCGCTCAGCCGCTCGCTCGGATCGGTCAGCACCAGGATCTCAGTGCGACGGTTCATCTCCCGGCCCTCCGGCGTATCGTTGCCGGCGATCGGATCGGTGTCGGCACGCCCCTCGGTCAGGATCGCGCCCGGCCCGGTGAACGAACTGAGGATTTCGCCCACCGCCTTGGCGCGGGCTTCGGAAAGGTGCCAGTTGGAGGGGAACTGGACGGTGCGGATCGGCACATTGTCCGTGTAGCCCACCACCACGGCGCGGAAATTCTCTGCGGCCAGCGCGCCGCCGATCCGCTGGAGAAGATCGTGGAATTTCTGGCTGACCTCCGCGCTGCCGGTGGCAAACAGGCCGGAATTGCTGATTCGGACCAACAGCCTGCCATTCGAATCCGAAAGCGTGACCAGTTTCTTCTCGACCTCCGGCTGAAGGAAGGCGAGCAGATTGTCGAGCCGGCTCGGCGGTTTCACTTGTGGCGGCGGCGGGGGTGGCGGCGGGGTTTCGGCGACGACAACAGGCGGCGGCTGCCGGGGCGGTTCGGGCACCTTGACCAGCACGCTCGGCATATCACGCGGCGGCAGCTTGGCGAGCCGCTCGAAGGTTCCGTCGGAGGCGCGATTGAGCGAGAGCGTGAAGAACAGATAGCCGAACGCCAGGATCAGGGTCAGAAGCGAAAGCAGCGTCCAGATCGCGGCCGCGGTGCGCAGCGGCTGATGCCGGGCCGAAACACCCTTCCAATGGGGAGACAGCTCCCGTTCGAACACGCCGTACTGGCCGAGCAACGTCTTGTAGAGACTGTCGCGGATGCGGCCGAGCTCCAGCCCGCCGCGCGCCGAGACGCGGGTGCGGCCCTCGAAGGCAAGCGACAGGCAGAGATAGATGAGCAGCAGCAGGTCCTTGTTGGCGCCGGGGCTCTGCTGGAAATGATCGAGCAGGTCGAATACCCGTTCGCCGCCGGTCACGTCCATATGGAAGGTGGAAACGAGACCCGAGCGGGCCCAGCCGGCGCGAACGCCCCAGGCCTTGCTGAGCACGACATCGTCGACCGTCGCGCAGACGACGTAGTGGGCGGCGCGCGCGCGTTCGGGGCTGATGCGGGCGCTCGCCAGATCGCGCTCGTAGCGGCCGACGGCTTCGATCGCCAGCTGGCGCAAAGCGTCGATCTCGGGCTGTTCTTCCGTGTAGCGCAGGGCATGGGCGAGGTTGAGCAGCGGTGCGGCCGAGCGTACCAGCGTCGGCACGTCGTCGGCGCCGAAGCGAAAATCCCGGACGAGGGTTTCGATGGACGCGGCGCTCTTCGGAGGTGATCCCACCGGCGGCTTTCCTGCCTCACTTTCGGGAAAGTCGAGGACGTCATCCAGCATCTCCGCCATCTTGCGGGCGGATTGCTTTTTCCGAGTGCCATCCTCGGTGAGTTCGACGATGGTCGGCAGGTTCTGCCAGGTGGAGGCGGGTTCGGTCTTCATTCTCTGAGGGCCCACAATTCTATTTCAAGCCCGGGGAAATCGCCGGCAAGATGCACGGCGATGGCGCCCGAAGTGTCGAGTTGTTTCCAAAGCGGGTTTTTGGTGTCGAGTTCGAAATAGATGGTGCCGGAGCGATAGGGGAGCTGGCGCGGCAGCACCGGCAGCGGCCGCACGGGAATGCCCGGCAGCGCCACGTTGACGAGGTCGGCGATGCGCTCGACCGGGCCGACCTTGATCTGCGCCGGCAGCTTGCGGCGCACGTCCTCGGCCGGCATCTCGGCCCGGACCGCCAGCACGAATCCGGCATCTCTGAGCAGCGAACGGTCGTTGATCGTGCCGATCCTGACACCATGCCGGCGTTCGGCCAGCTCGATTGCCACGGCCGCCTGTTCGAGCACGGAGGACAGCGAAGCGCGCAGATCGTCGAAGACGGCGGCGAAGGTCGCCTTCAGGTCGTCGTGCCGGTAGGGCGGGAAGTCGCTGGCGCGTTTGCGGTCTGTCGTGAAGGTGGCGAGCTCGCCGGCAAGCTGGATGCAGTTTTCGTAGAAGACGATGGGGTGGATCCGTGTCGCATTCGCCGAAATATGTTTCAGCATCGGGTCGGCGCGGTTGAGGATCTGCAAGAGCAGGTAGTCGCCGACCTCCGCCGTTCCTCGAATGGTGGGGTCGCCGATCCGTTCGGCGATCGCCTCCGCGCGGTGGCGCACGATGCCGAGCAGTTCGGTGATCAATTCGTTCAGCCGTCCCGCGGCCGTGCAGTTGAGACTCGGCACGATATAGTCCGGATCGAGGATCACGGCCCGGTCGGAGCGCACCTCGATGATGCGGGCAAGTCCGATGAGCTCGTAACCGGCAAGCTCGTCGCCGGTCCGGAGATAACGCAGGCTGAGGCGGCCGACATCGATCGGCGCCATGAAGTCGGTCTCGACATTGGCATCGGGCGCTTCGTAGGGCGAGGCGACGAGACGGACGCTGTTGCGTGCGGCGCCACCGTTCAGCGCCACGTCGGCCTTGCCCGGCTGGCGGGCGGGAAGCGCCAGATAGACGATCGTATTCTTGGTGTTCTCGTCGAGATCGAGCGGCGGCGGCAGATCGGTATCGATGGGGGCTTCGAACGGCGTTCCGTCGGGCAAGACGCCGCGCAGGTTCGACAGCGCGAATTGGCCGATCGCCAATGCGCCGCGGTCGATGCCGATCTCGGCCACACCCCAGGGGTAGGGCGACAGGCCGTGCGTCGCGGTGCGCACGAGCCGCTCCGTCCAGCGGTCCGCCTGCTGAAAATGCTGCACGCGAAGGAACATGCCTTCGCTCCAGGCCACCCGGTTCTCATTCCTCATGATGTGTGTCTTTTCCTTCCTGCCTGTCTTGCGGACGAGGCGCTGCCTGCGTGTCGTCCACCGCGCCTGATATCGCGTCGCGGAACACGTCATGGATCGAGCGGCTCTCGCCGTCCTTTTCGAATAGTGCCCGGTAAGCCTGCCAATAGGCCTGGTCCCGGCGCCAGGGCAGGCGCCAGGCGCCGGTCTCGACCCGCGCCTCGATGATGCGCGGCTCCAGCCGGCCTGCCGCCTGAACGAGAGCCTCGAGCGCGGAATTGAGTTTGAGCTGCTGCCCGAGCATGGTCTCGAAGCGGGCAAGGAGCGCTTCCTCTCTGCCGCCGGCCAAGAAATCCTGCTCGCCGTCGGAGGATGGCGCGTTGATCTCGAAAACCGCATAACTATTCTCGATGGCTTGCTCGAGCCGGACAAGCAGCGGCTCCAGACGATCGGCGAAGGCGTCGGGCCGGCCGATCGCCAGCGCCGGAAATTCCTCGGGCTCCGGTTCGGGCCGCGGATCGTTGTCGTTGATGATCCCGATCACCGGCGCCGGCCGGCGCTGGGCGATCGGCACGGAGACATGGGTGGCGGCCCCATGTTCCAGGTGGCTGCCGTATTCGGTCTCCTCCACATTCCAGTCTTCCGGCAGAAGCTGGGTGGCTGACCGGATCTCCGGAGGGCCGCTCCAGCCGATCTCGACACTGCGGGATGAGGCCGCTCCGATTTTCCCGGCCTTTTCGGGAAGACCCCAATCATCGACCGCACGCTCGCCAAGGACGCCGTTTGCGGTATGGCCGCCCGGAGCGATATCGGCCAGGATTGCGGAGATGGTCAGCGGTTCGTCGCTCAGCACGAGGGCGGCATCGGGATCCTCGATCTCGCGGTCCTTGTCGCCTGATATGTGGACGGAAAAGGCAAGCCCGCCCATCTCCAGCCGCGACCTGTCGGAAAGCCGCACGATCTGGCCTTCATGCACGGCGATGCCGTTGACCCGGGAGCCGTTTGCGCTCTGGTCACGCAGCAGGAAGCCTTCGCGGTCGCGCTCGATGATGCAATGGAGCTTGGAGATGGAGCGCCGATCCTCCGGCAGCCGCCAATCGCAATCGGGCGCCCGGCCGAGCGTTCGCCGGCCGCGTTCGAAGAACCATTTCGGCTGGCCTGGCGCCATCGCGTCGCTGGTGATCTCTTTCAGTTCAAGCCGCATCTTCGTCTCCTCACCGCGCCTGGACCGACAGGCGCTCGACGATCACCGCATCGCCGCTGTCCTTTGCCGCCGGCGCGACCCTCGCCCAGCTGTTCCAGCCCAAGCGCGGCGGATCGCCTACCTGTCCGAGCTGGCAGAAGGGGACGTCCTCCTTTTTCAGGATGGCCTGTATGTCGAATTCGAGTGCGGCGCCGACATGGAGCCGCGTCAGGGCGAAGAGCTCGGTGATGGCGCGGCCGCCCGGCGCGAGCTGCAGGTAATCGGCATAGCCGAGCGGACCGATGACGATGCGAAAGCCGCCGCTGAAATCGTGGATGGCTGCACCCGCCGTCGCATTGATCCCAAGCTGGACGCCCTGCGGCTGGCCCATGCGGCTGCGCTCCTCCACCGGGATGGTCAGCCAGCGGCCGCGGAACAATTCGATCTCCACCGGCAGGCCGCTGAATTCGCGCAGCATGGCGCGCAGATTGGAAGCATTGCGGTTGCGCGCGGCGAAAAAGCCGGAGAAACGCAGGATCAGCTCTTCGTCGACGCCGCTCTTTTCGACGAGACGCTTGGTGCCGAAACCGGTGAGCGACAGGAGCGTGGTGACGAAGGCGTTGTTTGCCCACGTGCCGCCCCAGCGCAGCCGCCGGGCGATGCGGTATTTCTCGCAGGCGTCGGTGAAGAGTTCCGCCATCCGCGCACCGAACAGGTCGAAAAAGCCGGCCAGCGCCCGTGACCTGTTGCGCTCCTCGCGCATGACAAGTTCGTTATAGGCCGACGGCATCGAGCCGAGCGCGCCGACGAGACCGGCAAGCGCGCTGCGGATGACGGCCCGGCCGGCCTTGCGGCTGTATCCGCTGACCGCAAGCGGCGCCGGCGAGACGCCGACATGGGCGGCGACATCGAGCCGCCCTTCCTCCACCGAAGCCTGCGCAACACGGAAAGCCGTCACCGGCTCGAAGCGGCCGGGGTCGCGTTCGAGCAGATCGGCAAGGGCGTCTGGTTGGCGGGCGACGGGGAGATCCATGATTTGAGAGCGATCCTTCCTCAGAGCAGCGGGCGTTCGGCGGCGCGTGCCGGCCATCGGGCGATCGGCCTCGACTGCCCCTTCATCCCGATGGTCAGCCGGGTGAAGCTGTTGACCGAGGTATAGAGACTGAAGAAACGGTCGAGCACGCTGCCGAACAGGAAGGCCGAAGGCCGGTCGATGGCGGCCGGATCGAATTCGAGCGCGATCTCGGTGCCGGGCACCATGCCGCTGCCGAGACGGGCAGTCGAGTTGCCCGCCTTGATCCGGACGAGCGCATCGCCGAACTGCTTGGTCTCGGGACTGTCCCGGAAGGCGTAGAGCGACAGGATGTCCTTCAGCGCCGCGCCGTCATTGTCGAAGAGCGACAGGTGATTGAGAATGAGATGCGACATCAGCCGCCAGTTTCGGCCCTCCTGATCGTTCATCCTGACCGACGGCGTCGGCGGGATCAGCGCTTCGACACTTGCGACCGCTTCATGGCCGGAGGCGAGCTGCAGGAAAGGATGGCCGCCGCCGAAGGGGAGCTGTTCCGGCAGGTCGCGATTGAGGCAGAGCGTATCGACGCTCGCGACCGCATCGACGGGACCGGCGGAGCGGCGCTGGCGATCGACAAAGGCGATGTCCATGTCGCTGGTCCTGTCGTCTTCGTCGAAACGGCGATAGGCCTGCCAATAGGTCGGGCTCGCGCCTGCCCGTTGCGAGCGTCCGAAGAACGGCTGGCAGAATTCCTCCTGGCCGCGCGATCCGGTCAGGAGAACGCGATCGATCGAATAGATCTCGCGGGTCTTCTGGCGCCGCGCGTCCGGCAGGAGACGGTATTCGGTGCGGGTGCCGTCGATGGCAATCGGCTCGCAGACCTGGCGGAAGAGGTTGACGACAGGCGTCGCATTGAGCGCGAAGTCGCGGACCGACACCGCTCGCTCGAGCTTGGCGTCGCTGTCCCTCAGGTAGACGAAGAGCTCCAGCGTCTCGCCGCGCCAGGCATCGAGCCCCTCGATGTCGAGAAACAGAAACTTCCGTGGCAGAGCGAAAAATTCGGTCAGCAGCCGGTAGCCGACAAAGCTCGGCGCCGGATAGGGCAGCATGGCCTCTTCGGGCTCGAAGCCGACCGGTTTGAGATTCCCCGCCGGCAGGAATACCGGCGACCGGTCGTCCGCATGTTTGGCGAGCGCAATGCCGAGCGTGTGATTGGCAAGCAGTTCGTAGATCGCCACCGCCTGCTGCCAGGGGGAGGGAATGTGCAGGCGCAGCCGGTTCACGCCGAGGCTGCCGAGGGGCTTTCGGGCATCGAGGCTGCGGATGGAGAGCCTGAGGCAGCCGGCAACGCCGACATAGGGCGAAAGCGGCGCATTGATCGGCTGGCCGGAAAGTGCTGCACCGGTGATCTCGATCGGCGCCATCTCGACATCCTGCGTGGTGCGGAAACGGCAGGCCTCCCCTCGCACTGGCTCGGCCAGGATTTCCGTATGACGCGGCACTGTCTGGACCGAGGCGAGCGTATCGCTCGGTCGGAACCTGACGATGCTCATCGAGGGCAGCGGCGAGAGGTAGTGGGGATAGAGCGTTTCGAGCAGGCTGTCGGTCAGTTCGGGAAACTCGTCGTCCAGCTTCTGGCGGACCCGGGCGGCCGAATAGGCGAAACTCTGGATCAGGCGCTCCACATGCGGGTCGTCGGCGACGTCTCCCGTCATGCGCAGGCGGCCGGCGATCTTCGGGAAGGCGTCGGCAAAACGTGCGGCCCGGCGGCGCAGCGCCAGCAACTCCTCATTGTAACGGTGCAGAAAACCTTCAGCCATGCGCTGCCTCCACGAGGAAGCGCTGGGTCGAGGGATCGATGGTCGACTCGAAGCTGATCGGCGGCATGCCTTCATGCAGACGGAAGGTCGCCTGGATGCGCATGCGCAGCGCTCGTTCGGTCATCGTCCGGCTTTTCAGGATCGTCACCCTGACATCGGAAAGGCGCGTTTCGAAAAGCGCGATCCGCCGCTCGATCGCTTGCGCCAGCTTGAGCTTGGCCTGGTCGGTCATCAGATTTGCCGAGACGACGCCGTCGACGCCATAGCTCACCAGGGCGTCCTTGAGTTCGGAAAGTGCCGTCGGCGGCGTGGTCGGGCAGCGCCGCGTGTTGAGCAGCGCTTCGAGATCGCGGCGGATCGCCTCCCTGACGTCGCGGACCTGATCGACGAGGCTCATCGGCGGATCGACGGCGCGATCCGGAGCCTCGTCGATCAACCTGTCGAGGATCGAGCGGGCAAGGACGCGGTCGCGCAGTCGGTAGCGTTCGAGCGGATCAGCCATGCGCAACCTGCCTGCCGGCAGCCGTTGCCGGCACGATCTCCAGACTTTGGGTGTCATGGATGGAAACCAGTTCGTCGCCGGCGAGGTAGCAGCGCTGGCCGCGGCCGGTGGTGATGCCCGTGGGTTCCTCAATCCATTCGGTCTCACGGCCAAGCCTGAGCGTCGCATCCTTGCCGGTGCCATGATAAACCGCAGGCAGAAGCACCGACGCGGCCGCGCCGTCGATCAGCGAGAGCTCGGCGCGGCGGAAGGCGAGATCCCGCGGACGGGCAATTGGCTCTATCGACAGAGCTGCGATCTTGGCGAAATCGATCCAGAGATAGGCGCCGCCGGTCATGATGACTTCGAGAGCGTGCGGCGTGCGGTCGTCGAGATCGCGGAAATCAGAGACCGCCCTGCCGTTCCAGATCAGTGGGCGCTCGCCCCTCAGGTTCTCGAGCGCAGCGAGCGCGGTCCTCGCCTCATCCGCATCCCCGCCGCGATGGGCGATGCCGAGGCGGACGGCGAGCTTGTCGAGCTCGCTCGGCCCCTGCGGAAATTCCGGCAGGGCGCTGCTCGTAAACCAGGCGTCACGCGCCGCCATTGCCCGAAGCTCATTACGCAGCAAGGCGAAGCCCATCGTCGCGTCGGGAGAGAGGGTGGCCGCAAGGCTGCACTGATTGTCCGCACGCTGATAATCCCCGGCAAGCACGAGAAGATCGATATAGAGATGCCGCGCCTCCTGATCCGAGGGCTTGATCTTCAGATGCGCCTTGACCTCCTCGATCGCGTCATCGAGGGCGTCGTCGCTGAGCGATTGGGCGATGCTGGCGGAAAGCGTCATGCGGACATCCTCTCGGGTATGGCAATGGGGCGGCTCGGGGTCTGGCCGGTGGTCGCGGTCTCGGCGACGAGATGGAAGCTGGTGGCAACGTCATCGAGCTGGAAATGCGGCTGCAGCCGGACGGTGCAGGAGAAGCTGCCGGGCTTGCCCGGAATCTCGGCGACGCTGATGCCGGCCGAGCGCAGGGGAAAGCGGGTGCGCAACGCGATGTCGGCATCGTCATTGCCGAGCGTATAGGCGGTCAGCCAGTCCGCCAGCTTCCGCTCGATCGAGATCGCATCCGAAAGTTGGCCGATTTCGTCGCGCATGATGACCTTGAGATAATGCGAGAAGCGCGACGCGCAGAGCACATATTGCAGCATGGCGGCGAGGCGGGCGTTCTGGCGGGCATGTTCGTTGGAATAGTGCGGCGGCGCATGCAGCGACTGATTGGAATTGAAAATCGCCGAAGCGGAGAGATAGGTGGTGGCGGCGGGGATGATGCCGAGATCGCAAAGCTGCTGCTCCTGGCCGCTGGTCAGTTGGATTTCCACCGGCGGCTGGGCTGATAGTCCGTTGCTTTCGGTGCCAAAATCATAAGGCGGCAGGTCGGCTGCACTCAGCAGGCCGCCGTCGACAGCATCCTGCGTGACGCCGCGGATATCCGCGAACCAGCCTGAGACGATGAAATTTCGGATGACGACAGTGGCAAAGGCGAAAGCGGCATTGCCCCAAAGAAGCGAACTGCCGTCGGCGGCGATGCTTTCGCGGAAGGGAAAGCCGTCGTTGCGATCGCGCGCATGAGGCGTCAGCGGCGAGCGCATCAGGATGCGCGGCGCGACAAGCCCGAGGAAACGCGAATCCTCCCGTGCACGCAGACCGTTCCAGCGGATGCGGGCCGTCTCATAGGCAAGCCAGGAAAAGTCGTTGACCCGGTTCAGCTCGTGAAAGTCTTCAAGCCCGATCGCCTGCGGCGCTGCACCCGCAATAAAGGGGCAGAAGGCGGCCGCCGCCACCATGCCGATCTGCGACAGCGTGCCGACCGGATCGCCACCGGCCGGGTCGGCGGGAGAAAGATGATAGTCGCCGACCAGCAGGCCGAAGGGCTCGCCGCCCGCCATGCCGAACTCGCGGCTATAGATCAGTTCAAAGAGATGGCTTTGGTCGAAATCGCTGGCACGCTCCATGCTTCGCGCGAGCTCGCTCCAGCTGACGCTGAGAAGCTTGACCTTCACCTCGCCGCTGCGGCTTGCCTCGCGCACGAGCATGGCAAGGCCTCGCCATCTCGCCTCCATCGCCTGAAAATCGGGATGGTGGAGGATGGCATTGACTTGCCTGTTCAGCGCTTCGTCGATCAGCGTAATCAGCTGATCCGCCCGGCGCCGCCATTCAGTGCTGGAACCCATCGTCAACCTGACACAGATGTTCGAACGCAAGGGTCAGGCGCGGCGGCGAACCCACCACACCTGACCCTGCTTTCATCAGTTCTTCGAGGGAATCCGGGCGACCATGCGCAGCGAGGTGGTCAATTCCTCCATCTGCAACCACGGACGCATCCAGGCCACGGCATTGTAAGCGCCCGGCCTGCCGGGGATCTCCTGTACGGTGACCTTTGCCTCGCGCAGCGGATATTTCGCCCGCGATTCCTCGCCGGCGTCGTCATTGGCATTGACATAGTTGGAGATCCAGCGATTGAGCCAGGCCTCGCAATCTTCCGCCTCCATGAAGGAGCCGATCTTATCGCGGCCCATCACTTTGAGATAATGGGCAAAGCGCGAGGTCGCCATCATATAGGGCAGACGGGCTGAAACGGCGGCATTGGCTGTTGCTTCGGGCCGGTCGTAGAGCTTCGGCTTATGCGCGGTCTGCGCCCCGAAGAACACGGCATAGTCCGTATTCTTGTAGTGGCAGAGCGGCAGGAAGCCGAGCTTGCCGAGCTCGGCGTCGCGGCGGTCGGTGATGCCGACTTCCGTCGGGCATTTCAGGTCCAGGTCGCCGTCGTCGCTCGAGAAGATATGCATCGGCAACCCTTCGACCTTGCCGCCGTTTTCCGCCCCTCGGATGGCGGTGCACCAGCCGTTCTTGGCGAAGGCTTCGGTCAGACGCGTGCCCATCACATAGGCTGCGTTCATCCAGCAGTAGGAATCGTGCGACAGTTCGCCGGTCTTGGAGCCGCCGGTTTCGTCGAAATTGAACTCTTCGATCGGACTGGTCTTCGGACCGTAGGGCATGCGGGCGAGCACGCGCGGCATGGCGAGCGTCACGAAGCGTGAATCGTCGCTGTCGCGCAGGCTGCGCCACTTGGCGTACTCCACCGTCTCGAAGATCTTCTCGAGATCGCGGGGTTTGGCCAGTTCGCGGAAATCCTCGAAGCCGAACATGCGCGGGCTGGCGGCCGAGATGAACGGCGCGAAAGCGGCTGCGGCGATCATCGAGACGCCCTGCAGAAGCTGGACGTCGTCGAAGGAATTGTCGAATTCGTAGTCGCCGATCAGCGCGCCCATCGGTTCGCCGCCGGGTGTGCCGAACTCGTCTTCATAGACCGACTTGAAGAGCCGCGACTGGTCGAACTCGACGGCCTTTGCCAGATCCTTGGCGACATCGCGCTTGGATGCGTTGAGCACGCGGATCTTCAGATTGGCGCTGGTCTCGGTGTTCTTGACGAGATAATTCAAGCCGCGCCAGGCGCCTTCGAGTTTGGTGAACTCGGGCGACTGCATGATGGCCGCGAGCTGGCTTGAAATCGCCTTGTCGATCTCGGCAATGGCATTGTTCAGTGTGATCGTCAGGTTGCGATCATAGCTGACCGTACCCTTCAGGGCTTGATCGGTCAGCGTGCGCAGAAGGTCCTGGGCACGGTCGGGCTCGGTCTGGCGGGTTGCCGCAACGACCTTCGAGAGCAGGTTCTCATCAGGCGCGAACCCGGCTTCTTCCTTTGTTTGCAATTGCGTTTCGGCGGTCATCTATCGATCCTTTTTGCGAAAGCGGCGGCCCTCGAAGCATGAGGGGTTCCCTTCGAGAGGGGCGGCTGCCGGACAACGACTTTTCAGGAATTGAGCGCGCGGGCCGCTATCGGTCCGCGATCCCAGGCACTCAGTTCAACACGTCCTTCGCCTCTTCGGCTTTGCCGCCGCCAAGCTGGGCCACCAGCTGCGAGAGATCGGCCTTGTTCTGCAGGATATCCTCGAGCAGGCGCTCGAGTTCCTCGGAGCGGTCCGCCTTGCTCATCAGGTCGCGCAGCTGGTTGCGGGCGTTGAGCAGGGCCTTCAGCGCCGGTACCTGATCGACGACAGAGCCGGGTTCGAAATCGGCCATGCTTTCGAATTTCAGCGAAACCGGAATCTCGGTTCCATCTTTCTCGAGGGTGTTCTCGACCGACAGGGTGAGGCCCGGCGTCATGCGGCGCATGACGTCATCGAAGTTGTCGCGGTCGATCTGCACGAATTTGCGCTCGCCGAAAGGCTTGAGCGCCTGCGTGGGATTGCCGGAGAAGTCGCCGAGCACGCCGACGACGAAAGGCAGTTCCTTCACCACCATCGCGCCTTCGGTTTCGACTTCGTATTTGATGTGGACCCGCGGCTTGCGAACCCGTTCCAGTTTTTCATGCACACTTGCCATCGAGATTCTCCTTCGTCTCATCGGCGGATTGTCAATTGAGATGCTGCGGCCTGCCGCTAGCCTCCCTTGTCGGTGACGGGCTGGATGCCGGCTGCCGTCAGCACCGCGTTGCGGGTGTGTTGTTCGGGCAGCAGTTCGGCAAGAAGCTCGAAAAAGTCCATCCGGCCGCGACGCACCAGCGTCTCGATCGACATGGAGATCGGTGAATGGGGCTCGGTACGGCGGAAATAGCGGGCAACGGCGATCAGAAGTTCGAAGGCCTCTTCCCGCGAACGAATCGTCTCGGCGCTGACGGGTGGCATGCGAATGGCCTCGGCTTCGGTGCCATTGCTTGCCTGCAACGGCTCGGATCCCTGCGGGACAAGGGCTTCAGGAGCAGTGAGCGGCTCTTCGATCCCGGCGAGCATCCGGATTGCAGAAGCGGCCTCCTGCAAAACATTGCGTGTATTCGAACTCGGTGGCGCCTGGTCGCCGCAGTGTCTGTCAAGTATTTCGACCATGCGATCGAAAGCGGCGATGCACTCGGTCAGCACGCCGAGATGGGCTGACATCTGAGCGACACCGGCTTCTGCCGCCGCCTGCTGCAATTCCTTGCGCCGTTCGGCTTCGTTCGGCCGCTGTGCAAGCTGAAAATCCCAAAGCGAAAACTGGGCGAACTTTCCGCCGGGGATCAACGATGTCAAACGAATAGCCTGGATCAGCGTTCCTTCGCCGCCGACGCCGTTCAGGCCCGCGAAGGGCGCGAACCGTTCCTCGATATCGCCGTCTCCGATCGAATGCAAAGCGTCGAAATACTTGTCTAAAAGCGACACGGTTGCGACGTAAACGTCATGCAATCCTGAGAAGCCGCGCAGCCGCAACTGCGCTTCCGCCAGCCAGGCCAATACTTCGATGTCCTTGCTTCTGGAAGAAAGGATCTGCAATCCAAGATTGCTAACATCATGCCAGGCAGGTGCAAGCGCAATAGTGTCGCCTGGAGAAATACTACGTTCGGCTGTACGCGCGGCGTTTCTCGCGTCCTTAATTCTATAGTATATTTCACGTGATGAAGTATTAATCCGCACGTTTTCTCCGCACGGATGATTTTGTTCAAATGGATCTATAATTTCACGAACGTTCACGCGGTTAAATTCCTCAAAAAGCAGAGCATACTGCGAAGAACGGTCATTTTGGGCGGCTCATATTGGCTTGTCAACCATCGAAGGATGATGACGGATTTATGACGACTTTCGATATGCTCGTTTTTCAAAATAGAGTCGTTTTTCTTCTGGACAAGGGTTTATGAGCGCCCTAGTTGTTTCTTCGCGTTAGGAGAGCATACTGAATTTCGACGTAAACACAGGACTGGTGGATGTCCCATATCGATCTCAATCGTCTGATAAGAACGCTTGAGCCCAATTTACGTGTCGGTCTTGAGACAGCGGCTTCGCTTGCCGTGCGGCATCAGCACGCCGTCGTCGATATCGCCCACTGGCTTCGCTCCCTTCTTGATATCGCAGGATTTTCTGCCGTTTTCGAAGAGCTCAAGCTCTCCTCCGAAATGCTGAGGACAGAGCTCGACGCGGCGATCGCCGACATGCCGCGGGAGGATGGCGCCTCGCTCGCGCTCTCTCCAAACCTGCTTGCCCTTGGAAGGGAATCCTTTCTGGTTGCATCGCTGCAATGCGGGCGGAATGTCGTGCTGCTGGCCGATCTGCTGGCCGCGCTGATCAATGATTCGGCATTGCGGGCCGTGATGCGGGGCATTGCCCCATCGATGCGCAATCTCGACAGGGCGACGCTCGACAGGTTGCTGGAGAAAGCGTCGTCCGGTTCGTCCGAGCAGCTTTCCATGCCCGCCACCCCGTCTCCGAACCTCTCTGGGGACAATGAATTCCTGCGGCTCTACACCCACGACATGACGGCGGATGCCCGCGCCGGCCGGATCGACCCGGTCATCGGCCGTGATGGCGAATTGCGGCAGTTGATCGATATCCTGATGCGCCGGCGCCAGAACAATCCGATCCTGGTCGGCGAGGCGGGAGTCGGCAAGACCGCGGTGGCCGAAGCGCTTGCCCTGGAGATCGCCGCCGGCAACGTGCCCGCGCGGCTGAAGGACGTGAAGCTGCTGCTGCTGGACCTGAGCCAGCTGCAGGCTGGCGCCGGCGTCAAAGGCGAGTTCGAACGGCGCTTGCATGGCGTGGTCGATGCGGTGAAGACCTCGCCCGAGCCGATCATCCTGTTCATAGACGAGGCGCATGGGCTGATCGGCGCCGGCGGACAGGCGGGGCAAGGTGATGCCGCCAATATCCTGAAGCCCGCTTTGGCGCGGGGAGAACTGCGGACGATCGCGGCGACGACCTGGGGCGAATACAAGCGCTTCATCGAAAAGGATGCCGCGCTCACCCGCCGCTTTCAGACCGTGCATGTCCGCGAGCCGGACGAAGAAGCCGCAATCCGCATGCTGCGCGGCGTGGCGGAAGGCCTGAAAACCCATCACAAGGTCCGCATCCGCGACGAGGCGATCATCGCCGCCGTCCGGCTTTCGGCGCGATATCTGCCGGACCGGCAGCTTCCCGACAAGGCGATCAGCCTGATCGACACGGCCGCTGCTGCGGTGGCGCTGGCGCGCCAGACGACGCCGGAGGCGCTGAAGTTGCTCGCCGACGAGCGCGATCTTCTGGAAACCGAGGCGAACTGGCTCGCACGCGAACCGGAGACGCCGGAAAAGCGCGCCCGGCTTGAGGAGATCGCCGGCAAGCAGAAGCAGATCGTTCTGGAGATCGAGACGCTCCAGTCGAAATTCGACGAAGAAAACCGGCTCGTCCGGGAAGCGGACCGGCTGGAGGAGTTCTTCTCGCCCGACGACGCCGTCGTCCCGCTGGCGCCGGCCGACAAGACGGGCGACGGCACGAATGTCGCGCCTTTCCCATCGCAAGCCATGACCGCGGAAAGCGCACGCGCCGCACTTGCCGTCACGGAACGCAGCCTGGCGGCAGTCGTGGATCAAACGCCGCTGCTACCGCGCGTCGTCGACAAGGAAATCGTTGCCGCCGTCGTCGCTCGCTGGACCGGCATTCCGGTCGGCAAGCTGCTGTCGGACCAGATCGAGACCGTCAAGACGCTCGATGCCCGCCTGAAGGAGCGAGTGCTTGGCCAGGACGCGGCGATCGAGCGCATCGCATCAGCGATGCGGGCGGCCCGCGCCGGGCTTTCCGATCCGCGCCGGCCGCCGGCCGTCTTCCTGCTGGTCGGCATGTCCGGCACCGGCAAGACCGAAACCGCGCTTTCGCTCGCCGACATGCTGTATGGCGGCAGCCGGTACCTCACGACCATCAACATGTCCGAATTCAAGGAGGAGCATAAGATTTCCATGCTCCTCGGCTCGCCGCCCGGTTATGTCGGGTACGGCGAAGGCGGCGTGCTCACCGAGGCGGTGAGGCGCAGGCCCTATGGGGTGCTGCTGCTCGACGAGATCGACAAGGCGCATCCGGGCGTTCAGGAAATCTTCTACCAGGTGTTCGACAAGGGAACCCTGCGCGACGGCGAAGGCCGGGACATCGACTTCAAGAACACCACCATCGTCATGACGGCGAATACCGGTTCGGAGATGATCGCCGCACTGGCCGCCGACCCCGACACGATGCCCGAGGCCGACGCGCTCGAAGCGCTGCTGACGCCGGAATTGCAGAAGCATTTCAAGCCGGCCTTCCTGGGCCGTACGACCGTGCTGCCCTTCATGCCGCTCGGCAACCAGACCCTCTCGGGCATCGTCGATATCCAGATCGGCCGCATCCGCGAGCGGGTCGAGGCCACCTACGGGACCAGGCTTTCACTCTCGCCGGGAGCCCGCGACGCGCTGATTTCGCGCGCCCGCGCCAGCGAGGTGGGCGCCCGCGCGATCGAGGTCATGATTGCCCGCGACCTCTTGCCTGATCTTTCGACATTTTTCCTCGATGCCGTTGGCCAGGGGAAGAAAATTCACGGGGTCACCATCGGTTACGACGGCCACCGTTTCGGCCTCGATGCCGAAGAGGCCGCCCCGCAGGAATTCGACACGCCGGGGGAAAACCGGTTGTCGGATGAAGTAGCCCCGAGCCGCAAGCGCACTCGGGGAGCAGCGAGAAGAAAGGCAACTACGCCTTAGACGCAACTAGGCACTCAACCGCCAATAGGAGAGCTGACAGCATGCCGATTTATCTTCAGATCGACGGTATCCAGGGGGATGCGACCCACGAGCAGCATCGCAAGTGGATGGACATCGAAGCCATTCACTGGAACGTCGCCCGCAACATGAACACCTCCGCCGGTTCGGCGGCAAACCGCGAAGCTTCCGAGCCGACCGTTTCGGAAGTGATCCTCACCAAGGTCAGCGACTCCTCGTCGACCAAGCTCTTCCAGGAGGCCTGCTCGGGCCGCACCGGCAAGCGCTCCGTCATCCATCTCGTCACCACGGGCAACCCCGGCGACACTTACATCGAGTATTCCCTCGAGAACACGCTGATCGCCAGCTACTCGATCGATTCCAACGGTGACCGCCCGGTCGAGACGATCAAGCTGAACTTCACCAAGATGGAAGTGAAGTACACGCCTTACGACGACAAGCACTCGCCGCAGTCGCCGATGATCGCCTCTTACGATCTCGCGACCACCAAGGCCGCCTGAGGCTTCTCAACATCGGCAGTGCCAGCCTTGTTGCTGGCACTGCAGCCGACGTTTCGAGCGCCTTTTCCATCACAGGGAAGGGCGCTGAAATAGGCTGTTTTCGCAGATGAATTGAGAGACATCCTTGCGCTTTAGACAATGGAGATGATCGTGTCGGCTGCAACTGAGCGTTTGAACGATATTCTTGTAGATTTGCCCAAATACAAATCCCAATGGGAGACGAATGTCGCCAATCCCTATGTGCGGGCTTACGATCTCGCCGTCGACAATTACCAGAAGACCACGAAAGCCCAGGAAGCCCGCGACCGGATGCTGGCCGAGCTCTTCGTGTTTTCCGCTTCGGTCCTGACGGGCAGCATCATGATGGCCGCCTTTGCCACGACCTCGGTGCGTGTGCTGGCGGGGCGCACGGCGCTTCGGGTGATCTGCAACAACAATCTCAACCGCACCTTCGACCTGATGCATGCCGCGGCCAACAGCAAGCCGGTGATGTTTGCGCTCGGCGGCGTGCTCGACGAGGCCAAGAAGCTCGCCAACAAGCAGGTGACCAGCGCTGCGGAAAAGCTGACGAGCAGCGCGCCGATCGCTTCCGCGCCGACCGCCCTCAATTTCATGACGCGGATCGCCGATTTCATCGATACCAACCACATCTGCGTGCATGATTTCGTCAGGGGCGTGCAACAGGACAATTCGATCAGCGAGGCCAACAAATCCAGGCTTGCCGATCTGGTCGGCAAGACGCCGTTCTGCAATCCGCCGGAGAGCCGGCGCGTCGACGAAAACCGGCTGTCCCAGAAGATGGAGCTCTTGTTCTACATGAGCGCGGTTCTGGATTCCGACAAGCTGGTGACCTATGTGCCGGCCACCGGCGGTACTGTCGGTGGCATGGGCCGGGATATCGAATACAGCAAGAACGCCATTCCGCAGATGCCCTCGGCATCGGATTATCCGAAGGCCACTTCGCCCCGCTTTATCGGCCGGCCGCTCCAGCCTTTCGAACCCGGTCAGCGTGTCGAATACGACAATATCGGATCGGTCGTACGGGATCGCATCAACACGCTCAGCCGTCTTACCGGCAATTCATCCTTCTATCCCGAGCAGAATTTTGCCGAAAAGCTTCTGATAGACCCCACAGGCCGCGCCCAACTGGCGAAGGCGGAGCAGATCATCAACCGACTTTCCACCGACGCGCGGCCCAAGCAGCTCACCGACGTCAGGATGATCTGAGGGGTGTCGATGCTGTTGACGGATCTCCTGAAGCCGCACGGATTGATGGGGCGCATGCGCTGGCCGCTGGTTGCGGCCGCTCTCGTCTGCGCCATGGCCGTAAGTGCGGCCGGCATGGTCGGTGCCTCTGATACCACCGATCAGTCCCTGCTTCAGATCGAAGAGGTGGCGTCGCGCCTTTCCGGCACGCCTGCCGCTGTCGACAATGTCGCCAAGGCTGCGGCCGATCGGGGCATTTCGGCGACTTCGGATGCGCAGCCGCTGCTTGAAACGGCGGCGCGGTCTTCCTTCAAGGCCGACAGCATGCTGGCCGAAGTTTCGAAGGCCGTCGGTGAGGCCGGCGACGATGCCGTCGATCCGAAAGCCTTCGCCAAAGCGGCAGCGGCTTTGGAAGAGGGGCAGGCGAAGATCGCGCGCATGTACGAAGCGCAGGACCAGACCGCGGCGAAGGATATCGAAACGCGTCTTGCCGACCCGGACAACGGGCCGCGTATCAATCGGCTTGCCGATCTGATGGCCGGCCCGGATCTTGCCGTGGAAACGGCTTTCACCGCCCAGCTCATGTATCTGTCCCTGGAGACCCTCTCCAGCTCCGATGCCGGGACGCTGGCGTCCGCTCCGCAGGACAAGCTGCAATCCGAGATGAAGAGCGTGATCTCGTCGCTGCGTTCGAAAAGCGAGAACGAGAAACCGCTTCCCAAGGACATGGCACGGGCGAATGAAAAGGCGCGGCTGACCTTCATGCTCGCCACCCTGTCTCCGGAAGACCTGTCGGTGCTGACGGATTTCTATGAAAGCCCCGGTGGAAAGGCCAAGCGCGACGCGCTCATCGAAAGTTACAAGCAGGTCTCCGATCAGGCCAATAGCGAAATGCTGGGGCAGTATTTCCAGGCGCTGGTGGATTACCTCAAGACCCATCCTCGGCCGCAACAGCAGCAGTAATTCGGCTCCCAAGACGGAACGTGATGTTATGGACGATTTGCAATCCCTCGCCGCCGATTTCATCCAGGCGAACCGTATTCTGAAGATCGTCTCGCCGCTCGGCGAGGACCAGCTTCTGCCGGAGCGGGTGACGATCGAGGAAGGCATTTCCTCGCTCTTTGAAATCAAGCTGTCGGCGCGCGCCAAGAAGCCGTCGGTCAAGCCGGAGGAGTTGATCGGCCGGCTGATGGATGTCTCCGTCGAGGTGCAGCAGGGCGAGGATGGCGGCGGCGTGCGCCGCCCGTTCAACGGCCTGGTGACCGAGCTCAACGAAGGACCGCCCATCACCCGCGGCCTCAGATCCTATTCCATGGTGCTGCGGCCGCAGATGTGGCTGCTGTCGCGCCGTTCCGACTGCCGCATCTGGATGGACAAGACGTCGGTCGATATCGTCGAGACGCTGTTTTCCGAGCACGGCATTCCGGCGCCCGATACCACGGGCGTGATCACGCCACCGCCGCCGCAGCATTATTCGGTGCAGTGGAACGAAACCGACCTTGCCTACCTCACCCGCCGCTTCGAGGAGGACGGCCTGTTCTACTGGTTCTCGCATGAGGACGGCAAACACAAGCTGCATGTCGCCGACAGCCCGAGATCCTGGCTCGGTCCGTCGCCCTCGGCGCAGGGCGAGGGGCGGGTCCGGCTGGCGCAGGGCTCGGCCGACCGCAACCACATCACCGAGTGGAGCCGGCGCTATTCCTATGTGCCGGGCCAGCGCGCCGGCGCCGACTGGAATTTCGAGACGCCGCGCATGGTGCCGGGCACCATGACCCCGTCGCTCGTGCAGATGCCGGAAGCGACCAAGCGCGAGCTCTACGAATATCCTGCGCGCATCTCCTCGGTGGCCGAGGCGGAGCGGGCGGAAAAACTGAGGATGCAGGCCTCCGAAGCCGATCACGACCGGGTCTTCGGCGGCTCGACATCCCGCATCCTGGAGGCGGGGCGCCGCTTCACCCCCTATGAAGTCGCCCATCCCGACCATGCCTATGAGGAGCATGTGGTGGTCAAGGCGGTGCATACCGTCGTCGACCGCTCTTACGAGACGAACAGCAACGAGCCGGAATACACGAACACATTCGAGGCGGTGCCGTCACGGGTGGCGATGACGCCGCACCGCGAGACCAAGCGGCCGCGGATCGAGGGCACGCAGGTGGCAATCGTCGCAGGGCCCGCCGGCGAGGAGATCCATCCCGACCAGTACGGCCGCATCAAGCTGTGGTTCCCCTGGGACCGCAAGGCCAAGAAGGACGGTTCCGACACCTGCTGGGTGCGCGTCAGCCAGGTCTGGGGCGGCGGCACCTGGGGGGCGCAGGTCATCCCGCGCATCGGCATGGAGGTGATGGTCGCCTTCGTCGACGGCGACCCCGACCGGCCGCTGGTCACCGGCGTGGTTCCCAATCCCAGCAACGCGGTCCCTTACGACCTGCCGACCAACAAGACGCGCATGGTCATGCGCTCCAACTCCCATAAGGGCACCGGCTTCAACGAAATGACCTTCGAAGACGAGGCCGGCCAGGAAAACATGTTCTTCCATGCGCAGAAGGACCAGACGACGCGGGTGCTGAACGACCGCACCAAACGCATCGACCGGCACGAGGTCTCGGCGATCGGCGCCAACCGGACGGTCGAAGTCGGCGGCAACCAGAAGCACGAGGTCGGCGGCTCGATGAACACCGTCGTCGGCGGCACCGGGCCGATGGCCATGGCGCTGATGGGGGCGGTCAGCAGTCTCTCCGGACATACGGCGGGGCTCTTGGCGCAGGCTGGGCAAATTGCAGGCGGCGGTGGGCCGGGGCTCGCGGCCTTTGCCGGCACACTCGCATCTTCAGCGCTGGGTTTCCTTGGTGCAGGCGGACTGGGAAGCCGCGAGGGCGTTGTGTCCGGGCCGTCACCGAGAGCGGATGCGGGTACGGCGCTGGCTGGTTCCGGCACGGGTGTCGGCGACGCGGCCTCCAGCCTTTTTCCGCTGCCCGGCATCATGAACACGATTGTCGGCTCGTTCAAATCGGACACGATCGGGATTGCCCGTGCCGAGCAGGTCGGCGTGAGCAAGGTGACCAATGTCGGCCAGACATCGCTGGAGAGCGTCGGCAAATTCAAGAAGATCGCCGTCGGCGAGGAATTCGTCATCGAATGTGGCAATTCCAAATTCATCATGAAAGCCAATGGCGAAGTGATCATTCTCGGCAAGACGTTCAACTTCGTCGCCACCGAACACTTCCAGATGCGCGGCAAGCCGATCGATCTGAACTGAGGAGGTTCGCTTGGAACTGATCAACCGGCTTCCCTTTCCGGCTATGGCCTTTCGGCAGTTCGATGCGAATGGGGACTTGGATTGTGTCGTGTCGGTTCGTGGCACGTTCGAACATGTTCAAAACGACAGATTGCGGTTACGTCGCGAGCAGGAAGACTTCCAATGGGAGGACGCCTATGAAGGTGATCCCCATGCCGGCCCTCTCCTGCGTCAGAGCGATCTCACACCAGAGAAGGTCGGCACCGACATCACTTTCCTCGGCAATGCCTATGCGCCGGGCAGCACTCCAGCATCGTCATGGCAGGTCGGTCTGCGCGTCGGACAGCTCTCCAAAAGGCTTGAAGTCCATGGCGCGCGCTTCTGGCGCCCCGTCATCAAGGAAAAATGGGCCGGCTTTTCGGCAAGGGAAGCCAAGCGGGTGCTGGCGGATTGGCATCTGAGCGAAGCAGAGCCGGCATCTTCGGTGCCGATCTGCTGGAGCAAGGCCTATGGCGGTCAAATTCCCGGTACGGGCGATCCGCAAACCGAAACGCCCGCCGATGTCGAAGCGCGCAATCCGCTCGGCTGCGGCATCGTCAATCTCGACATGCCTTGGGATCAAGCGCCCGTCGCGGCACCGCAAATCACGTTGCTGGGACAGACGCTGAACTGGCGCGAGCCCACCGAGCCTCAGGGACTGGGCTTGGTGTCGCCTTGGTGGCGATCTCGTCAGCAACATGCCGGGACCTATGACGATGTCTGGCTCAACGAGCGTCACCCGCTTCTGCCGGAAGATTTCGATGCACGCTTCTGGCAATGCGCTCATCCGGATCTCGTTGCGGCCCCTTATCTGAGCGGGGACGAAGACTACGAACTGGATCATCTCCACCCTAGCTTCGCCCAAGCCACAGGGCGACTGCCGGGGATCACGCTGGGCGTCCGATGTGTCGGCCAGGAGCGCGATGAGTGGTATCTGCTCTCGCTGGACGGCGTGCATTTCGACTGGCGGAACGACAATCGAGTGATGCTGACCTGGCGGACGCGCTTTCCGCTTCAGGAGGCAGGCCAAACATCGCTTACGTTGACGCGGGTTCAAGTCAAAGCGGCGGATGATGCTCATCCCGACGGAGCAGCGGCATGAGCATTCCGCGCGACAACTATGTCGGCAAGCCCGACTATCCCACGCCCTGGACGACGAAGCAGCCGCGCGAAGGGCTCCGCGATATCGATGAGGCACGGATCGTTTCGCTGTCGCCGGATGTGTGCCTGACGCCGATAGGTTCTTCGGTCGTTCCCATACCATACCCGATCGTCGACTATTGTGGGCACGACAAGGGCTATACGCCATCCGTCCGCTTCACTGGCAAGAAAGCCATGGTCATGCGCTCCTGCACCACGCATGTCCATGGCGACGCTCCGGGCAATCGCAAGGGCGTTAAGTCAGGCGCGGTAGAAGACATCTGCGAGCCGATCGAGCATGCGGATCAGGTTCGAGCCGAGGGATCTCATGTCATCCGCCATCTCGACCGCTTCTGGATGAACAATCGCAATACGCAGGGCGAGGCGAATTTTGTGCGCGGTACCGAGACATTCGCGCCGCCTGAAGACGATGATCCCATTCCCGGCTCACTGCGCTGGAAGGGTAGTGACGAAGGCAAGGTCGTGAGCGACGCGTCACCCGAACCGCTGATAATGGGGGCTCAATACGCGGATGCGGGGAGCGCTCTTCGCAAGGTAGCGCCGCAGCAATCGGCAGGAAATGCGCAACCGGCAACCCAGCCCAAGCCGCTGCCGCAGCCACAGCGGCCGCAAACGACCCGACCTTTTCCTCCCGCCGCGAATGACAACGTTTATCAACGCCGCGGAACCTTCGGACGCCCTTTGCCGACAGGAGCGGGCCGGGTGCTCGGTTTGCTCGGCCTTGCGCAAGCCGGCTACCAACTCGGCGACATGGCGGGACGATGGTATGTCGGACCGGATGGTGTCATGGCTCGGGCGATCGGCGACCATTTGCGCGGGCAAGTCCCTATTACGTCGCCGCAAGCGCGGGAAATCAGCAATTTGCCCTGGCATATGCGGGAATGGTTTTCCGGGAATGCGACCATCCTCAATGCCAATGACATTCTGTCGTTGAAGGCCGGTGTGCCGCTCGATTTTCGCACGATGGATCCCGATGATCTCGCCGACCTGCTCGAGGCGCCGTGGCCCAGCGCCGAGCAGTTGCGGAAAAACGCAGAGCGCATCGGTGAGCGCCGGGCGCCTGCAGCACTGCCCGTCCCGGAAAACGTCCGCGTGGAGCAGGAGCGTGAAAAGCGGAGATGCCGGATCGACACCTACGAAAAGATGGAGCCGATCTGCAAGAGCATCGGCATGCAGGCCCATCATATCGTACCTGATTGGACCTTGCGCTATGGCACCCGCAAGGAAGCGATCGTCGGTGAAAAACGAATTCCGAATATGCCCGGTTTCTGGCAAGGGCAGAGCATGTGCGTCGTCGGGCAGGCAAGGACGCAGGGAACCGAACACAACGATTCTCACCTGGCCGATGGGGCGATCGAGGCGCTCGGTAGAAATTCCAATCCGCCGTTCACCGCAACTTTGGATGATGTTAAGGATGCCTCTATCGACGCGATGACGTCCGTTCGGCCGGATTGTGCCGCGCAGATCATCGCTGCAGTCAATGGCGAGTTCGCCGGGAGAGACCCCAACCAACTGTTGCGAGCCAAACAGTATCCGCCTTTGCCCAGCGACACGCTCAATGCGTTGCAGACGGGTGCCAAGAGAGGTGCAAATGCAAGACCTTAAGAGTGCGAGCAGCATGATAGAATTCACTCGCGCCTGTGCCCGCTCCGATGATGTCGTCGTGATCAATGCCGTCATGACAGGATCTGACGTCTATGCTCCAGAATCCCGCATCTTTCGCTTCGAACACGACGCCCGGATCGGAGAACAATGGTATTATGACGACTTCGATTTCCATATGCAGGACATCACCTTATTCAGCAATCCGGAAATCGACGCTACGACCGACTATCTCACCTATATGTCTTCTGAGGGGGATGTTTATCACGCTTGGTGGAAAGGAAACTTTCGCGAAAAGATCCTGGGCGCGGGAACCTGGGTGGCAGACGCTAAAGGGCATGGACGAATGTCAGCAATTACCCAGGTCGGAGGCAAACTTTATGCATGCGGACAGGGTGGGCAAATCTATCGGCGACACGGTCGGGACAGTTGGAGCCTTCTGACTGATAGATTGCTGTTCGACATGGCCAGCTATCTGAAGAAAAAAGAAGGAAGGCCTCGCACAGATGATCCGGACTACCTTTCCTGGCTGAGGGACTTTCAGAAGCAAGCGCCCAAAAACATTTCTCTGAACGCTATCAAAGGCTTTTCGGAGGATGCGATATATCTATGCGGATCAGAGGGACCCCGGCCCGTCCTCTATTTCTGGGACGGTTCGGAGCTGCATGAGCTGAAGGTTTATCTTGAGGAAGCAGCGCTGACGGGCATCCACATTGAGCACGCGGATAGCGTCTGGATATGCGGACGGGAAGGCGTGCTGCTGCACGGCAGCTATGCACGCGGGTTCACGCCAGTCAATCTGCGTCAACAGCTCAATCTCTTTCACATGATTACGCCCTATCGAGGCAAGCTGATATTGCCGTCGAGCGTTCGCCCGGGCGGCCTGTTCGAACTCGCGCCCGGCACGTCCGATCTGCGCCGGTTTTCCCCCGCTCTCCCTAAGCTGCGCGGTGAATACATTTTCTATGCGGGGGCTGTCGGTGATGTTCTTTGGGTTGTCGGTCAGAAGGATATTTTCCGCTTCGATGGGAATGAGTGGGAGCGGATTGAGCATCCTGATCTTTAGAACAAGGCATCTGTTGCCCACCGGTGTGGCTGATGCTCGTCCCGATGGAGCAGCGGCATGAGCATCCCGCGCGACAATTATGTTGGCGAGCCCGACTATCCCACGCCCTGGACGACGAAGCAGCCGCGCGAAGGTTTGCGTGATCTTGACGAGGCAAAGATCGTCTCGCTATCGCCGGATGTATGCCTGACGCCGGTCGGCTCCTCGGTTGTTTCCATCCCGTACCCGATCGTCGACTATTGCGGGCACGACAAAGACTACACGCCATCTGTCCGCTTTACCGGCAAGAAGGCAATGGCCCTGCGGTCCTGTACGACCCACGTCCACGGCGATGCACCGGGAACGAAAAAGGGATTCAAATCCGGTACTGTGGGAAATGTCTGCGAGCCGATCGGGCATGCCGACCAGGTGCGCGCCGAGGGTTCTCACGTCATCCGGCATCTCGACCGCTTCTGGATGAACAATCGGAATACCCAGGGCGAAGCCATCTTCGTGCGTGGGACTGAGACCTATGATCCGCCTGCGGATGACGATCCTATAATGGGATCATTGGCAGCCCAGAAGCCGATACAGCTTGCGTTTGATGCCACTTCCCCTGAAGGGCAGAGGTTGTTACGTGAATTCATGGCGCGGCAGGCAGAGCAAGGCGCGACACAGCCTAAAAGCGGTTCCTCGCTTGGACGCAAAGGTAATTTTGGCCGTCCCATTCCGGGCGGTGGATTAGCTGGAGCCGCAATTGCTCTCGGAGAGATACAAAATCAATATTACGCTGGCAGCAGACTTTGGCGCTTGCGAAATAGCCTTGAAGAACAAGGTACAGTGGTCGATCCGAGCAATCCCCGTGAACTTCAGGCGCTGTCAAATTATTCCGAAAATCTTGGTGGAACCAGCTTCATAAAGCGAAATTTCTTCGCGCCGATGACGGAGGACGAGGCTCTCAATCAACTGAAAATGGAGCTGCAAGAAGTTAGGAAACAAGAAGCGCGAGAAGCGACAGAAGCCGTCCTGAACTCTAAAAGGCTTGAAGCGGCCGTTGGTCAAGGTGTCCGGGTAGATGTCGATGAGGGTGAATGGCCATGTATTGTTGGCCCCTACAAATATGTCGAGACGATCTGCCCGGGCGAGGCGCATCATATCATTCCGGATATGGTATATCGTCTGGGCACGGCTCCGGAAACGCAGACAGAAAAAGAGTCCACCGCCGGGCGTATTCCCAATTCGCCTACCTATAATCAGGGACAGGCTATTTGCCTGTCGCCAGGCATGCACAGAACGGACGACGATGCCGTTCACAAGTCGCTCAATCCGGCTCTCGCGAGTTTGGGACAGAACTATAACCCTCAGGGAACGGCTCCGCTTGGTAAAATCAGAGATGAGGCACACAAGGCGATTGATCGGATCGAGGGGCTGCCCGAGAAATGTAAAAAAATGGCAAAGGATGCGGCGGACGCGCAAGTTAATATCAAATTTAGGCAACCTGGCCGCACTACGCTACGACCTCCCCGATTGCCGGGCGGACAAGGTGTAATCGATGTCCTAAAAGCCGGCACTTATTGAGGTAAGAAATATGAAACCGTACGATCCCCTACGCCTTGATCGAGCCCTTGCTCTGGGGAAAGACACGTTCTGCGTCGTGTTCAGCGGCAAGGATTATGAGGATATGTATTCCTACGTCCTGGTTCACGAAGGTGGGTTGGAACAGCCATGGTCCCGTTCCGACGTCCCGCGTAAGATCGATGATCTTGCCGGTAGAATTGGAGAGAATGGACGGCCGATCATCTATGCTCTCAGCGATGAAGGCGATGTTTATACGCTGCCCATGGGCAAGGACTCCTCGCATCGTAAAATAGTCGGCGCTGGCGTCTATTCCGACGATGCGACCGATCTTGGATACGTCAATTCCATCGCCCTGATTGGGGATGCGCTGTTCATAACCGGCTATCACTCGCAGCTTTATCGTCTGGTCGAGAACGACATAGCCTGGTTCCACAAGGAAAAGCTGCCGCAAGCACCAGAAACATACGATTACCTCGTTTTCGGCAATCTGAATGGCTGGACCGAGAGCGATCTCTATATGAATGTGACCTATTCGCCGACAAGCACAAACAGGGAATTAACGGACGAAGAAGAGGAGGAGATGGGGCGCCTCTACCTAGCCGGCCGAAATGAAGAGGCCGCAGCCATTCGACGAGCCTCGGAGGGCTCAAGCCGTGTCCTGGAAGGCCGTCTTTATCATTGGAACGGGCAAGAATGGCGGATCATAGTCAAACCGCGCTCGGGGAAGTATTATCCAGAGCCAGCTACGCTTTCGGACATTTTCATCGAGTCCCCAGAGAAGGTCTGGGCCGTCGGCGGTAATGGCGTCATTTTGTGCGGGAATGCCGAACATGGCTTTCGGGATGTTTCTTTCAAGGGAAACAATGAAAAGCTGCATTCGATTACGAAATTCAAGGATCGGATGGTGATAGCCTCAGACTACGCTTTGCATTGGTTCGACGGGCACCTGCTGTCGCCTTTGAAACCCGTCATTGATCCGAGCATCAATCGCAACATTCCGAACCCGCTCAAAGTCCAGGCCGTCGATGATGTCTTGTATTACTTCGATTCAAAACATGGCGTTCACACCTTCGACGGTGATCGCTGGACAGATATCGAAATTCCGCCTGAGTTGCTGGAACGCGATTTCAAAGGGGTGCCGCCTAAATCTCGATGACCGACGCCCCTGACGACGACGAAGATCTCGAGGAGCTTTACGGAGCAGGGAAGCCGTCGCTTTACGCTGCAGGCATGGCGGATGACCGGTATTTTGCGCTTCTGGTCGGCGGTCCGCGCTGGGCAAAGATGGCGGCGACAAAGGATCGCCCTGACCATATCGAGCGGCTGATGAGCATCTGGAGCCAATATGTCTGCTACACCTCGGCGTCCCTTACAGGAAATATTGGATGAATTCGGGCCACTTAAAGATGGTATGACGGTTTCTGCTTCGCAGGCTGAGGGCTATCGCGGGAAGCTGCCTGACGCCATGGTTGATTTCTGGATTGAGTATGGGCGCGGGCAGTGGCGCGACGGTCTTTTCTGGATCTGCGATCCCGAGCCGATCATGCCTGTCCTGCACGCGCTGTTTGCAGGCGATCCGGAATTCGACGTCGCGAGAATGGTGCCCTTCATGCGGGATGCATTCGGCGAAGTCAGCGTCTGGCATCCGAAGTTCAAGCTGATCACGCTCAAGATGAATCTCGGCACCGTCACGACCACCGACATTACCACCCACGTCATTGAGGGCGTACCCCCCTTCGACGATGATATGGCGGTAGCTTCCGCCGTGGACGCCAGCGTTTTCGATTGTCGTGGCTGGGTGGATGCTACGACAGGCAAGCCCGTTTTCGATGCGGTTCGCCGGCGACTTGGGCCGATCAGCGCGGATCAGGTCTACACCATGGTCCCGCATTTCCGCCTCGGCGGCGATGGCGCTGCCAGGGATTTTTCAATCGGCGGCTTCATCGAATATCTGGGCGTGCTGTCGCAGATAGGATCCTTTACGCTCGAACGCTATATCGATCCGAAGCAGGGTGGTCGAGGGCCCTTTGGACATCTCGAAGCTGTTCGTACGATCGGACATGAATTTCTGATCAACAGGAACACACCATGACCGACACCGACGCAAAGCTCTTGCGAACATTCATCACCGACGAGAACGAAGCCTTTGCCGATCGGCGGCAGGGGAAGTTCTGGCCTGCCAATCATCATCGGATCGGACCTTCGGCGACCAAAGCTTCCGGGCTGCTCGATCCGAACGAGCAAATCGACTTCTATTTTCATTTCATGCGCGTTGCCGGCGGAGCCCCTTCGGTCGGAGAGAAGGACATGCCGCTGCTGGTCGAGGCCTACCGGCGCATGCTGCCCTTTCTCGATCTTGGCGGTGTCATTGCGATGTCGCGGCGGCATCAACTGCTGTTCGTCTTCGGTTTCGACGATGCCGGCGTCCTGCCGAGCGGCGAGACGATCTCGGCCAAGGCGCTGAAGGCGCGCCTCAGGCTCATTGCGCAGGTCGGCAATTATACGACGATGCCCGCCCAGCGCGACAAGAAGGCAAAGTTTGTTCCCTTCGCTGATGAGGCGGTGCGCATTCTCGAAACTTTCCGGCATCTGGGCTATCGCCATGATCGGCGCTACGGCGAAGATCTCTACGACGTCACCAATCTTCGCTTCTGGGGTATGGCGTTCATCTGCCTGCTCAACAAGGCGACCCGTGCCGATCTCGTTGCCGATATGGTCGAGGGCAAATACGATCTTATGCGGCGGGTCGAGCAACTGGCGATCCTGCACCGCTATGTCGAGGCGGTTCTGCCGGATGCCGAGGCCGACGAGGAGCATTTCCGCTCGCTGGCGCAGCAGCTCAACGACATCGAGCTCGCGCGTCGCAATGCCACCGAATCCGTCGCTCTGGCGCAGAGGCTGGAGCTGCCGTTCAGCGACGACGAGGACTGGGAAATCCATATTGCGGTGCCGCTGCGCGGCGCCGAAGGCCATCCGCTGATCGCCAAGAACGTCGTGCGATTGCATATCCGGCCGAACCCTGACTGGCAGTGGGAGCTGAACGCGCGCATCGCCGAGCGCGGAGAATTCTCGGAAAGCGAAAAGAAGAATTACCGGAACGATCTCGGTTTTCCCCTTCTTGGGCGCGGAAATCTGCATGCCTTTCCAACATGGCTGAGACAGCTGCGTGAGCAGAACGGCCTGGATTTCGACACCGGCGCTGCCGACATTCGTGTGGGCCGCAAGCGGGCGGCAGCCAAACGGATCACCCAATGGTTGGTGAACTGAACTCGCATCGATCGCGATAGTGGCAACTGCAAGGGTGACCCATCGTAGCGCTTTTCAAAGAGAGCGGCGGAGGGGGCTCACCGGCCCCAACTTGCGCTGGACAGGTGCCAATAACATGACTATGGAACTCATGTTATTTACCCTGCCACCTCCGGCGCTCCGAGCGCCAAGGGGCCGGAGTGCCAGTCAAAGGAGTGATCCATGTCCAGCCGTCTCAAGGCTTTTTCCGCCTTGGCAATGTCCCTGTCGTTTTTCCTGCCAGCAACGCTGCATGCCGAAAGTTCGTTTGTCGATCATCGCGGCAAGACGATCACCTTCGAGAAGCCGCCGGAACGGGTGGTCACCATCGTTCGCTCCGCGCCGATCATCTATCGCGCCGTGGATGAGAAGGCGGACAATATCGTCGGCATGAACAAGGATTCGCTCACGCGTTATTTCACCAAGGGCATCTATGCCGAGATGCTGCCCGAAATGGCGAAGATCAATGCCAGCGCCGCCCAGGATGGTTTCGTGCCGAATGTCGAGGCGATCCTGGCGCAGAAGCCGGACGCGGTCATTCAGTGGAACCATAGTGAAAAGCTCATCGAGCCCCTGGAGCGCGCCGGTCTTACCGTCGTCGCCTGGCGGTGCTGCACCGAGCAGGACCGGCTCGACTATATCTCGCTGACCGGCGCCATGACCGGCCGCAACGACCGCGCCCAGGCGATCCTGAAGGCGCAGGCCGACACGTTGAAGACACTCGACGGCAAGGTCGCCAAGCTCGACAAATCGGCCTTTCCCTCCGTCCTGCATATCGACAAGGTGGCTGACCAGATCCAGGTCATCGCCAACGGTTCGCAGAACCTCTCGCTCAGCGGCGTGACCAATCCGGCCGCCGACAAATCGGGTGAATGGTGGCGCACCGTCGATTTCGAACAACTGCTGGTCTGGAACCCCGACATCATAGTCATTCCTGCCTATGCGACCGATCTCAGCCCCAAGGATTTCTTCGACAACCCGGTCCTTGCCAATCTCAAGGCGGTCAAGGAAAAGCGCGTCTACAAGCAGCCGGTCTTTGCCCGCACACCCGATGCGCCGGAGATCTTCCTGACGTCGGAATGGCTGGCGGCAGTCGCCCATGGCGCCGATTTCGCGCCGGATTTTCGAAAGCAGATCCGCGACGTCTACCAGCTGATCTACGGCGCCGAACTGACGGAGGATCAACTGAAGGCGATCCTCGAATCCGAAAGCAACGCGCCGGCGGACAAGTATGTCGAACTCTTCGGCTAAATCTAGCGCAAGCGGCCCGGCGCGGCATGCGAACGCCGCCGCGCCGGGCTGGACGGGGCGGAAACTGGCTTCGGTTTCCGTCCTTCCCGTTCTGATCGGCCTGCTGGTCGCAACCGTGCTCTATTCGGTAACGATCGGCCGCTACGACCTGTCGGTCCGGGATGTCGCCTATATCCTGATCGACAATATCCACCCGCTGGTCACGCCTTATTGGGATCCGGTGCAGGAGGTGGTGGTCGAGCAGGTCCGCCTACCGCGCATCATAGCGGCCGTCATCATCGGCTTCGGCCTGTCCATTTCGGGCGCGGCGCTGCAGGGGCTCTTCCGCAATCCGCTGGTGGATCCCGGTATCATCGGCGTGACGGCGGGGGCCGGTTTCGGCGGGACGCTGGCGATCCTCATCGGATTGCAGGGCTATCTTCTGTTGAGCATGGCCTTCCTCTTCGGCATCGCCAGCATTTTCCTCGTCAAGCTGTTGTCGACGGTGCGCGGGCGCACGAGCATGCTGACGCTGGTTCTGGCGGGCGTCGTCATATCGGCCTTCTTTTCGGCGGCGATCTCAATTGCCAAACTGCTGGCCGATCCCTTCCAGAAACTGCCGGCCATCACCTATTGGCTGATGGGCAGCATCGCCTCCAGCAGCTATTGGGACGTTCTTCTGATGGCGGTGGCGGTGGTGCCGTCCGCCGTTGCGATCTATCTCCTGCGCTTCCAGATCAACATCATGTCGCTCGGCGAGGAAAAGGCGAGGGCGCTCGGCACGAAGGTGGTGCTGGTGCAATGGATCATCCTGCTTGCGTCGGCGCTGATTTCGGCGGGCGTGGTTGCGACATCGGGCATCATCGGATGGGTCGGCCTCGTCATTCCGCATGTCGCCCGCGCGCTCGTCGGCGCCGATCATCAACGGTTGCTGCCGGTCTCCGGCGTCATCGGCGCGATCTATCTGCTGATGGTCGACAATCTCGCGCGAACGGTGAGCACGGCCGAGATCCCGCTCGGCATCATCACCGCGCTGATCGGCGTTCCCGTTTTCGCGGTGATCCTGCGCCGCCTGCATGCCAAGGGAGGCTGGTCCAGTGATTGAGGCAAGCGATCTCACCGTCGAGCGCGGCGGCAAAACCATCCTCAGCAATTACAGCCTCAGCCTGGAGCGCGGGCGGATTCTGGCCGTGCTCGGCGCCAATGGCGTCGGCAAGACGACGCTGATCAATACGCTGATCGGCGTCATCAAGCCGAAGTCGGGGCGGCTTTCGATCGGCGGGCAGGTGGGTTTCGTGCCGCAGCTCTTCGAAGTGCCGTTTTCCTATTCCGCTCTCGATATCGTCCTGATGGGAAGGGCGCGCCACCTCGGCCTGTTCGGTTCGCCGGGCAGGAGGGATTATGAGCTGGCGCGGCACTATTTCCACATGCTCGCTATCGAACATCTCGAACCGCAGGCCTTCAATTCGTTGAGCGGCGGCCAGCGCCAGCTTGTCATGATCGCTCAGGCGTTGGCATCGGAATGTGAGCTCCTGATTCTCGACGAACCCTGCGCGGCACTCGACTACAAGAACCAGGACAAGGTTCTGTGCCTGCTCGAGCAGCTCAGGGACAGGCATGGCATGACCATCGCCTTTTCCACCCACATGCCGCAGCACGCGGTGGAGATTGCCAGCGATGTCCTGCTGATGACCAGCGGCAGCAGCTATGTCTGCGGCCCGACTGCGGATGCGCTCAGCGCCGGAAATCTGAGCGACCTCTACGACCTGCCGATCGCGCGCGCCGATTTCGATGGGCTCGCCAAACACACCTATGCGCCCGTGTTCCGGCATGAGGGAGCCCGTTTCGATGGCTGAAGCAATAAGGCCCGGAAAAGGCATCGCCTATATCCATTGGGGCAATAGCTGGCAGCTGCGCAGCTTCCAGGATTTCCGTCACTATATCGACGATCTCATCTACATCAACGATCTGCCCAGGCTCGACCTGTCGTCCTACGCCGCCGTGGTCATGCCGGATGCGATGGATGCGGCGGCACCGCAGCCGCATGCAGAGCAGCTGAACGCCTATCTCCACGGCGGCGGTTTTCTCGTCGTCTGCCTGCAGGGGCATGCCGACTGGATCGATATTCCAGGGTTGGAATGGACGCCGGGAAATTGCCGCGATTGGCTGTGGTGGACGAAGGGCGAAAGACTGGAGGTCAGCCTCTCCGAGCCGCACCACCCGATCACCGAAAGCATGCCGCTCTCGCATATGAGCTGGCACTGGGGCGGCTCCTACAATGTTCCTGAAGGCGCGCGCTCGATCCTCGAGATCGACGATGGGCGCGGCAGCCTGTTTCTCGATTTTCCCGCGCTGCCGGGCGGCGGGCGTTTGCTGCTCGCAACGCTGGACCCCCATTCGCACAACGGCCAGCGCTTCATGCCGGCGACCACGCGTTTTCTGCGCTCCTTCTATCCCTGGCTGAACCGCGAGCTCGGCATCGAGCGGCCCGCGAGAAATCGCTTCACCTATCTGCAATGCTCGCACGTCCCGTCGGAGTGGCATCCCGACGGGCTGGAGGAAAGCCTCCGGCACACCGGTTTCGAGACATTGTTCGCTCCGCTTTATCAGCTCGGTCCCGACCTTCTCGACGGCACGGATACGCTCTACATTCCAAGCAGCCATGACGAGTTCTTCCTCAAGAGCCGGGCGAACGATCTCCTGGCATTTCTGGAGCGCGGTGGAAACCTGATCATCGCGGCCGAACCGTGCCAGCCGTGGCTGCCCTTCATGGCGCCGTTCCATGCCGTGCCGCCGCGTCCCTTCGCCAACATCAAAGTCCGCCTGCGCGACGACCGCTTCGGCATCTTCTCCGATCTCGGCGACGGCTTCGACGCGTGGAAGGGAATTTTCGGCCAATATGCGCGCGGCTGGACCGACCCGCCGCCCGGAGCGATCTGGCTGACCGATATCGGCCCCGAGCACGATCCGAAGCCGGCGGACTGGATATGGCAATATCCGACCCGGACCGGCCGCGGCGGATATGTCTTCATGCACAATGGCGACAACATGACCCGCTATCCCGACCGTGGCCCGAAAAAGGAAGCGCTGCTTGCCAATATCGCCGTCGCCCTGAGAAAGCTCTCCATCGGCGAGCTTCTCTTTTAGCGGGAGTGGGGAGAAGGCACGAAAGCCGGCCTGCGCGTTGCGAGCGACCGGCCAATAGTCAAAACACGTCTATTCTGTCCGTTCTGCGCGAGAAAATACGGGGGCTGCGGGGCGCCGAAGGATTTTCTTAAACGTTGCCGCCTTGGATGGGATCGCTGTCTGTCAACGGATGATACCGCCTCGGTCACAGGCGGCAGCGGCGCAATCGTTCGGCATGCAAACGGGAATAAGACATGATCCATGGCATTTGCGCTCTGACGATTCACCACGGGTCTCATGCCCGTGGCGCGTTGCGCTAAGGTTCGGTGCGCATGGTCGAGACAACCAACAGCTCCGGACGGAATAAAGCGCATCAGGATCGAGCCGATCATCCCGACACCGGCGAGGCAATCACGGATCTCGGAGATCAGAAAGCCAGATTCTGCGCCGAAATCGCGGCCTTGGCCAATGCTGCCATGAACGGGGATCTCAGACGGCGAATGAACGCCGACTACGCGGATCCGGATCTTCGTCGTTCGGCTGTCATCCTCAATGAGCTGATTTCGTCGATCGACGGCAACCTGTCCGATTTCAACGATGCGATGACCGCTTTTGCCCAGGGAGATCTCCGCATCAGCGTGCGGGCCAAGCACCGCGGCGCATTCGGGCAATTGCAGAAGAACTTCAATCTGGCCGTGGCCACGATCCGCTCGATGTTGGGAGAGCAAGGTTCGGAACGGTTCACGGATAAGGCGACAAAATTCGGCCGGATGCTGGCAGCCTTCCGATCGAAGGGAATTGCTTTCGGCGTTCGGATTCCCGACGAAGATGCGCAGCCAATTCCCTCGCCGCCCCACGATCTCTGGCTGAAGCTTGCCGACGCCCTGGACGACTTCTCGATCTGAACGGTCGCCGTGGCGTCGGTGTGCCGACCGTTCGACGAGGTGACCGCACCGCAATGCAATAGAGCGCCGCGTCTCCGACAGGACGCTCTATCGCTTTGCCGGTGATGCCTCTCAGCCTCAGAAAGGATAGTGCTGGGCGGAATCTTCCACCGTGATCCAGCGCAGGTCGGTGAATTCGGCGATTGCCGCCTTGCCGCCGAAGCGGCCGTAGCCGCTGCCTTTGACGCCGCCGAAGGGCATCTGCGCCTCGTCATGCAGCGTCGGGCCGTTGACGTGGCAGATGCCGGATTCGATCCGCGCCGCAACCGCCATTGCCCGCTGGATGTCGCGGCTGAAGACGGCGGAGGACAGGCCGTATTCGGTGTCGTTGGCGATGCGGATGGCTTCCTCCTCACCGGCAACACGAATGATCGGCTTCACCGGACCGAAGGATTCTTCCGCATAGACGCGCATCTCGGGCGTGACGTGATCGAGCAGCGTCGCCTCGACCACGGTGCCCGAGCGCTTGCCGCCGGCCACGAGCTTGGCCCCCTTGGCCGTCGCATCGGCGATCAGCTCCTCCATTTTCTTCGCTGCATCGAGGCTGATCAGCGAGCCGAGAACGACGTGGCCCCGCGGATCGCCGGCCGGCAGCTGGCTGGCGCGGGCGGCCAGTTTGGCGACGAACTGATCGGCGATCGTCTCGTCGACGATGATCCGCTCCGTCGACATGCAGATCTGGCCCTGATGCATGAAGGCGCCGAAAATGGCGGCATTGACGG